>Ga0335085_10000150_pt1 | contig 222971 bp, 203 predicted proteins | sample Lox_Sample_45_FD_206712 | JGI IMG/M metagenome (GOLD analysis project Ga0335085, IMG submission 206712) | Soil microbial communities from Loxahatchee National Wildlife Refuge, Florida, United States - Lox_Sample_4.5 | ecosystem: Environmental > Terrestrial > Soil > Wetlands | place: USA... | reverse complement strand
CGATTGCGAACCTGCAGGTCACCACGGAGAACCTCTCCGCTTCGGAGAGCCGCATCCGTGACACCGACATGGCGTCGGAAATGGTCAACTTCACCCGCGACCAGATCCTGCTCCAGGCCGGTACGGCCATGCTCGCCCAGGCCAACTCGGCGCCGCAGACCATCCTGCGGTTGCTCCAGTAGGCGGCGAAACAGCCGATCAGTTCTCAGGCCGAAGAGCCGAGAGAACACACGCTGGGGTGGGGGAGGTAACTCCCCCACCCTTCGCGGGAACGCCGGACCCCGGCGCTGCCGCGAAGGGCGTGCAACAAAGGCGGTGAATCGCATTGACTTCAGTCGGTAGCACGACGTCGGGCAGCTCGACGACGCCTCTGACGATCAATCCGTCGGACGACACCACGGACGCGTCGTCGACGGACTCGACCGACGGGTCGTCGTCATCGCTCATCCAGACGACGAACGGTGCGGGCACGCAGTCGATCGGCGGTCTCGCAACCGGCCTCGACACGAACGCGATCATCTCCGCGCTCGTCGCGTCGGAACGCGCGCTCGAGGACCCGATCAAGGCGCAGGGGACGGCCGCGCAGACCGCGCTCCAGAGCTACTCATTGATCCGGACCGGGCTCGCGACCGTCACCACCACTGCGGTGGCGCTCTCGCAGCCGTCCGCCTGGAACACGCTCGCGGCGACGTCGTCGGACGACGACATCGCGTCGGTGACGGCCGGCAGCGGAACCTTCAGCGGCACACTGCAGTTCACCGTCAACGCGTTGGCGAGCGCCGGCAGCGTACGGTCGACGAACGTCATCACCAACACCACGACGACGATCGCGGCCAACCCGTCGCTCTTCGTCGCGGCGGGTGGGCAGGCGCTCGGGTTCTCGACGTTCAAGTCGGACGCGAACCTCGCGCTGGGGGCGCACTCGATCACGGTGACCCAGGCGTCGAGCGCGGCCGTGAAATCAGGTGGGGGCGCGCTCGCCGGCTCCACCGTGATCGACGGCACCAACGACACGCTGCAACTTGCCATCAACGGCACGCCGACGACGCTGACGCTCGCGCACGGTACGTACACCGCGAGCCAGCTGGCGTCGGCGGTGCAGAGCGCGGCGAACGCGGCCGGCGCGCCGATCACCGCCTCGGTTTCCGGCGCGGGCGCGCTCACGCTGACGACGACGCGACAGGGTTCGCAGGCCACCTTGCAGGTGACGGGCGGCAACGCACTGAGCGCACTCTCGTTGTCCACCGACGCGACCGCGAGCACGGGCACCGACGGCGTCCTGCAGGTCGACGGCGGAGCGAACCAGACGTTCTCCGACCTCGAGGCCGGTCAGAGCATCACGCTCAACGCCGCAGCCGGGACCATCACCGCAGTCGTCTCCGGCGGACTCACGACGGGAACCGTCAACGGGAACAACGTCTCGACCGGGGACGGGAGCCTCGCGACCGTGGTCGGCAACATCAACGCAGCCGGCGCCGGTGTGACCGCGAGCGCGGTACAGGTCGGCCTCAACACGTACCGCCTGCAGATCACGTCGAACACCGCGGGCGCGAACAACGGCGAGAACATCGACGCGTCTTCCTTCAATGACAACGTCGGCGGCTTCCTGACGCTCACCGCGGCATCGGATGCCCAGGTCACCGTCGGTACGGGTTCCGGCGCGTACACGGTTTCCTCGAGCACGAACTCGATGAGCGGGCTGCTGCCCGGCGTGACGCTGACCCTCAAGCAGCAGAGCACGATCCCGGTGACCGTGACCGTGTCGCGCGACGACCAGGGCATCGCCGACAAGGTGCAGGCGCTCATCGACGCTGCGAACGCGGTACAGACCACGGTGGCCGGCCTGACGAAGTACGACCCGTCGAGCAACACCGCGTCGCCGCTCACCGGTGACCCCACCGCGACGAACCTGATGTCCGCACTCACGACCGCGTTCATCGGCGTCGTGCCGGGCGCGAACCCGCAGAGCCCCGGACTCGCCGGCGTGTCGATCGACGGCACGGGCGCGTTCACCTTCGACCGGACGAAGTTCCTCGCCGCCTTCGACGCCGACCCGTCGGGCGTGACGAAGCTGTTCGCCCAAGGCGGCTCGTCGGACAACGGGAACGTGCAGTTCGTCTCGGCCGGCGACAACGCGGTGGCAGGCTCGTACCACGTCGTGGTCACGCAGGCGGCCCTCCAGGGGAGCTCGACCGGCCTGACCGGCTTGTTCCCGCCGGCGACACTCCCGACGGTGCAAGTGCGGATCGGGACGAGCACCGTGTCGTACGCGGTGAAGAGCACCGACACCCGCACGGACGTCGTCAACGGTCTGAACACCGCGTTCGCGAACGCGGGTATGACCCTGCAGGCAACGGACACGGGCTCCGGCGTGCAGATCATGACGAGCCAGTACGGAGCCAACGCGAGTTTCGACGTCGACTGGGGCGACGGCTCGGGCTTCACCACGCACGCGGGTCAGGACGTACAGGGCACGATCAACGGCGTGACCGCGCTCGGCAGCGGCCAGCAGCTAATGATGCCGTTCGACGACCCGAACGCCGGCGGTCTGGCGTTGAAGATCACGTCGGGTGGAACCGGCGACTTCGGCACCTTCACCTACAACCCGGGCCTGGCGCAACGGGTGCAGACCGCGGTCAACGCCGCGACCGATCCGGTGACGGGTTACATCACCGCATCGGAGAACGACTTCAAGGCCCGTATCCAATTCATCAACGACCAGATCGCGTCGATGGAGCAGCACGTCGCCGACTACGAGACGAACCTTCGCAGTCAGTGGTCGACGCTCGAGAGCACGATCTCCTCACTCAAGACGCAGGGCAGCTTCTTGACGAGCCAGATCGACTCCATGGACCAGAAGAGCTCGTAAGCGTGGCTTCGTCCTCCGGGGGCTTCCCGATGAACCGCGCCATGCTGCGCGCCGCGTACGTAAGCAACTCGATCGACACGATGTCGCCGGGCCGCATGATCGTGGCCTTGTACGAGCGGCTCGCCGTCGACCTCGTGCGTGCGCAACAGGCCATCGAGTCGGATGATCCGGCGACCGCGCACGATTGCTTGCTACACGCGCAGGCGATCGTGTCGGAGTTGCACGATTCGCTCGATGCCGAGCGCTGGCCGGCCGCGCGCCGGCTGAAGGACATCTACGTGTTCTTGCTGTTCGAGCTCATCAACGCGAACGTCGAGAAGGACGCGTCCCGCGTCGCCGCGTGCCACGAACTGGTCGTGCCGCTGCGCGACGCGTGGCACGAGGCCGCCGGCATCGTGCCGAGCGGGGCCGCCGCCGCGCCGGGCGCACCCGGAGGTGCGATATGACGACGAGCTGGGAGGACACACTCGACGAGTGCGAGGCCCGGCTGGACGCGGCCGACGCCGCCCTGGCCGAAGGCCGTCCCGTGGCCGTCGACCCGTTCGTCGAGCCCGAGGTGGCGAACCCGATTCCCGCCGAGCTGGAAGCACGCGCCCGAACGCTTGCCGCGCGAACCGACGATCTCGGCGCGCGCCTCGCGGTCGAGCTCGAGCGCGTCCGATCCGACGTGCGGCGCCTTCCCCGTTTCCGGCGCTCCCCGGGCACCGGGCACATCGACACCCGCGTCTGACGGCGTCCGCCGGGCGCGGTCGAGCGCCGCTCCCCGTCCTCACAAATGGGCAACTTCGGCCGATTGGCAGAGAAGAACCCGAGAGTCGGAGGACGGCGTTGAGCAGGAGTACCAGCGAGAGGCGTCCGGCCCGTTCGGACGCGGTTCCCGTCGACCTCCTCATGGCGACCGGCGACCGGGCGCAGCGAACGGGCGACCTCGTAGCCGCCGAAGCCGCGTATCGCCGCGTCCTCGAGAACCATCCCGCCGAGCCGCGCGCGACGCAGCTGCTCGGCGCGCTCCTCGCCGATCGCAACGAGATCGACGCCGCCGTCGATCTCTTCGAAGCGTCCGCGCCCGTGATCGGCGAGCCGAATGCCGAGAACTTCGGCTTCTTCAACAACTACGCGAACGCCCTGCGCCGCGCGAAGCGCCTGCATGCGGCCGAGGAGCTCCTGCGCGTGCTCGTCCGCGTCGCGCCGCGCGAGTGGCAGCCGTGGCACAACCTCGGCCAGACGCTGAAGGATCTCGAGCGCTACGACGAAGCCGCGGCGGCGCTCCGGCGCGCGCTGATGTTCGCGCCCGAGTTCGGACCCAATCACGGCGTGCTGGGCGAGATCCTGCACAACCTCGGCCGGTTGAACAGCGCGGAGGTCTCATTGCGCCGCGCGATCGAGCTCGGCTGCGCCAACGACCACGCGGTGTGGACCGTGCTCGGCAACAACACACGTATGCTCGGCCGGCTCGACGAATCGTTGGAGATGATCGAACGGGCGCTGGTGCTCTCGGGCGGCAGCCCGTCCGCGCACAGCAACGTCGGCGTGGTGCTCATGCAGCTCGGACGCTTCGACGAGTCCGTTGCGCACTTCCGGCAGGCGATCGCTTGCGAGCCCGAGAACAACGGGTTCCACGGCTACCTCGGCTACGCGCTCCTCGCCGCCGGGCGCCTCGAAGACGCGTTCGATCCGTGGGAACGCGCGATCCAGGGCGGCCTGCGGGGCACCGAGCGCGACACGCAGGTGCCGCGCTGGACGCCGAGCGACGTCGACACCCGCGTGCTCGTCTACCGCGAGCAGGGCGTCGGCGACGAGATCATGCTCGCGTCGCTGTATCCGGACCTCGTCGACGGGGCGCGCGAAGTCATCATCGAGTGCGACCCACGCCTCGTCCCGCTCTTCGCGCGTTCGTTTGCAGGCGCCGAGGTCCGCGCGCAGTCGCACGACGAGATGCGCCGCGAGCGCCTGCACGACTACGACCGTGCGATCTCGGCCGGGAGCCTCATCCGCTGGTTCCGACCCGCGATCGAGGACTTCCCCGATCGCGACGCGTACCTCGTCGCGGATCGGGCGCGTGTCGACGCGTGGCGGGAGCGACTCGCGGCCGCCGGCCCGGGGCCGTACATCGGCATCAGCTGGCGATCGAGGATCCAGACCGCGGAGCGCCGGTTGGAGTACACGCGCCTCGACGACTGGGACGCGATCTTCGCGGTGCCCGGGGTCACGTGGGTCAACCTGCAGTACGACGAATGCGAGCGGGAGCTGCACGACGCCGAGCGTCGCTTCGGCGTGCGCATCGAGCGCTGGGAATGGCTCGACCTCATGAACGACTTCGACGAGGTCGCGGCGCTCACGAGCGCACTCGATCTGGTGGTCGCTCCGTTCAATGCGGTCGCGATGCTGAGCGGTGCGCTCGGCGTGCCGACCGTCGCCATGGGCAACCGCTACGGCTGGGGCGAACTCGGGACGGGCCGCCTGCCGTGGACGCCGCTCGTGCGCGTCGCATCCCGCATGCCCGACGAGGAATGGGAACACGTGCTGACCACCGCCGCCCGCGAAGTCTCCGACGTCGCGGCGCGCAACGCGAACCGGCGAGACGAAGCCAGGGTTTGAGGAGGACTTGGTGCTCGACCTGAACGGATCCACGATCCTTTTGACCGGAGGGACCGGCTCGTTCGGTAACGCGTTCGTCGAACGGGTGCTCGACTGTTGGCCCGACGCGACAGTACGCGTGTACTCGCGCGACGAGTTGAAGCAATCGCAGATGCGCGAGCGCTACGGCGATCGCCAGGTCCGCTACCTCATCGGAGACGTGCGCGACCGCGCGCGCATGACCCGAGCCGTCGAGGGCGCCGACATCGTCGTGCACGCCGCGGCGATGAAGCAGGTGCCGGCGTGCGAATACAACCCGTTCGAAGCGGTGCGCACGAACGTGCTCGGCGCGCAGCACGTCGTCGACGCCTCGATCGACGCGCGCGTGCGGCGGGTGGTCGCGCTGTCGACCGACAAGGCCGTCAACCCGGTGAACCTCTACGGCGCGACCAAGCTCTGCGCGGAGAAGATCTTCGTACAGGGCAACGCGTACGCGGCCCAGAGCAGCACGCGCTTCGCGTGCGTGCGCTACGGGAACGTGGTCGGATCGCGCGGTTCGGTCGTACCCGTATTCCAGGAACAGCTCGAACGCGACGGGCGGGTGACGATCACCGACGAGCGGATGACCCGCTTCTGGATCATGCTTCCCCAGGCCGTCGACCTGGTGCTCTACGCCCTCGAGAACATGGAGGGCGGTGAGGTGTTCGTGCCGAAGATCCCGTCGATGCACGTGGTCGACCTCGCGCAGGCAATCGCGCCTGGCATCCCGCACGAACGGATCGGAATCCGGCCCGGCGAGAAGCTGCACGAGATCCTGATCACGGCGGACGAAGCGCGCCACGCGATCGACGCGGGTGAGGTGTTCGTGGTCCTCCCCGAGCATCCGTGGTGGGACGCGAAGGGCTCCAACATCATCGGCTGCCCGGTCGACGACGGCTTCACCTACTCGAGCGACAACAACCCCGAGTGGATCACGGTCGACGAGCTGCGCGGATTGCTTCCGACCGCGTGACCTCGGGCGCCGTGCGCGCCCACATGTGCTTCTCAGCAATCTCCCACGTGGTTCGGGCACACTGCGTCGAACCACCTCTCGACGGGCTCGTCTGCGTGAGGTCGAGCTACCGAGGAGAGCGTGACGTTGGGAAATTCCTGGGCGATCGTGTTGATGATCGTCGCCGTACCGATCATCGCCCTGTTGACATGCCAGCTCGCGATGTGCGCGACGACGATCTATCTGCACCGGTTCCTCGCGCACGGCGGAATCGAGCTGCGCCCCGAGGCGCGAGCCGTGGCGCGGGTGTTGATCTGGCTCACGACCGCGCTGAAGCCGCGGCAGTGGGCGCGAGTACACCGGTATCACCATGCCGCGGTCGACACGCCCGACGATCCGCACAGCCCGACGAACTTCGGCGGTGCTCGCCGCGGCGCCTGGTACATCATGCGTCGCAACGCACCGCTGTACACCGCCGCGACCCGCAACGAACGGCTCGCGGCCAAGTACCGCGATCTCAAATCCGACCGGTGGGACCGCTGGTTCTTCGACCACGGCGAGGCCGGATTGCTCCTGGGCGTCACGCTGATCTGCGCGGCGACCGCGGCACTCGGACACTGGCTCGTCGGCGGTTGGCTCGGTGCCGCGACCGGCGTCGTCGTCGGGCTCGTCGCGGCGGTGCTGCACGGCGTGATGTACGTCGCCGCGGGCGGCGCCGTCAACGGATTCGGACACGCAGGTCCCGAACGCCGATCGAACGGAGGACACGCGAAGAACATGCCGTTCCTCGCGTGGCTCACCGTCGGCGAGGGCTGGCATCGCAACCATCACGCCGCCGAGAACTCACCGCGCCTCGGCTACGGGCACCAGATCGACCTCGGATGGCTGGCGATCCGAGGACTCCAACACCTGCGCCTCGCGCACGTCACCACCCGCGGCGCGACGGGCATCGACCGGCTCCGCAGCCTCGACGACTGATACGATTGACGCCGACCCGCGACGACGCGTGGTCGATGCTCATGTTTGGAGCGGCTGCCCACACAGCTGCTCACACTCGATCTTCGTTGTTCGTGTGACGGCGCTCGAGAACGTGCGCCCGTCCGAATGATGAATCGATCGCAAGCCGTGCCTTTACGCGCGGCGAGGAGTACACAATGACCAGCTTTGAAGATCTCGGCGTACCCGCCGACCTTCTCACCGTGTTGCGTCAACGCGGCATCACTGATCCGTTCCCGGTACAGGCCGCCACGATCCCCGATGCGCTCGGGGGCGCCGACGTCTGCGGCAAGGCGCCGACCGGGTCGGGGAAGACGCTCGCGTTCGGCATACCGCTCGTCGTGCGCGTCGCCGCGGCTCGTCCCCGGCGGCCGCGGGCGCTGGTGCTCGCTCCGACCCGCGAGCTCGCCGCGCAGATCCAAGCCGAGCTCGAACCGCTCGCCGCGGCGCGCGACAAGCGCGTCTGCACCGTTTACGGCGGCGTCGGTTACGAGAAGCAGAAGAAGGCGCTGCGGCGCGGCGTCGAGATCCTCGTCGCGTGTCCCGGCCGCCTGCGCGATCTCGTCGCCCAACGGGCGGTGCGCCTCGACGCGGTCGAGATCGTCGTCATCGACGAGGCCGACCGCATGGCGGACATGGGATTCCTTCCGGAGGTGCGCAAGATCCTCGACGAGACCTCGCCGCAACGGCAGACGGTGCTGTTCTCGGCGACGCTCGACGGCGACGTCGCGGTGTTACAGGCGCAGTACCAACGCGCCGGCGCGACGACCTATGAGATCGCGAACCCCGAAGCGGAAGCCGGCATCGAACACCACTTCGAGGAGCTCGATGCCGGCGAACGCGTGACGCGCGCCGCCGAGATCGTGCGCGCGCACGGCTCGACGATCGTCTTCACCCGAACCCGCAACGGCGCCGAGCGCCTCGCCAAGCAGCTGAGAACCGCCGGCGTCGACGCCGAGGCGATTCACGGCGGGCTCTCCCAGTCCAAGCGCGACCGCGCGCTGGCCGGATTCCGGCAGGACAAGATCGAGGCGCTGATCGCGACCGACGTCGCGGCGCGCGGCATCCACGTCGACGCCGTCGCGTGCGTCGTGCACTTCGACCCGCCCGCCGACGCCAAGACGTACGTGCACCGATCGGGCCGCACCGCGCGTGCGGGCGCGACCGGAACCGTCGTCTCCTTCGTGGCGCGTGATCAGCGCCAGGCGTCACGGCGCCTGCGCCGAGAGCTCGGGCTGGCGCCGCCGCCGGAGGCGGCGCAACGTCCCCCCGACCGCACCAACCGCACCAACCGCACCAACCGTCCCGACCGCCGCGGTCGTGACCCACACCGCAACGCGCGTCGCCGCCACCGAAACCAGGGCGACGGCCGGACGCGCATTCGTCGCGGCGGCTGAACCCGGTCGTGGTCACGGAACCCGACGCATGCGTCGGTTCTCGTGACCATGGGCGATCTCGCGTGGGCTACACGCGCTCGAACAGCCACCAGGTGACGCGGTCCCAGCCGTCTTCGGGACTGAGGTAGCCCTCGCGTACGAGCGACAGCTCGTGGCCGAAAAGGTCGAGGAAGAGGCCGCCGTAGTCGCGACGGAACAGCGCGCCGTCATGGCCGCGGTAGTGCACCTCGACCGTCTCGTTGTCGAAGTACTCGCCGCAGAACACGTAACGGCTCGACACTCGCACCATCTCACTCATCACCTTGTCGAGCGTCTCCTCCGGCTGGTGGATGAGCACACCCATGGTGAAGACGAAGTCGACGGAACGGTCGGCGACGGGAATCTGCCGCGCAGGCGCGTTCACGGCGCGCACGCCCGGAACGCGGCGGTCGAGCAGTCGCAGCGCCTTGGCGTTGATGTCGACGCCGGTGACGTCGTTCGGGTCGACGCGCTGCGTGATCCACTGCAGGTTGCCGCCGACATTGCATCCGATCTCGAGGACGCTCTCCGGTTGGAGGTCGTCCATCAGCGGCAGCCAGAACTCACCCCGCCGGTCGTAGGCCGACAGGTTGCGATCGACGTACTCGTTACCGAACTCGCCGGCCCAGAGCGTCTCGAGGCGGGCGGCCTCGCCGCCCTTCGTCTTGGTAGAAGCCATACTTCTCTATCGACCGGTCCGGCCGCCGATGGAGAAACGTGGACAGCCCTCGCGTCGCGATGATGCAGCCCGCCTTCCTGCCCTGGCAGGGGTTCTTCGGGCTCGTTGCCGAGGCGGACGTCTTCGTGCTGCTCGACGACTTCCAGTTCCAGCGCCACTCGTTCCAGCAGCGCAACCGGATCCGGCTGGCAGACGGCGCCGAGTCGTGGATCGCGCTTCCCGTCGCCCATCCGGACGCCGAGGAGTACCCGCGCCTCTGCGACGCCACGCCGGTGGTCGACGCGAAATGGCGCCGGCGGCTCAAGGCGACGCTCCAGCAGAGCTACGGCCGGGCGCCTCACTACGGGGCGTGGCGCGAAGAGATCGAGAACTGGATCGACGGCGACTGGGTTTCGGTCGCCGAGTTGAACTCCGCGTTCATCCGGCTCGTCGCCCGTGCTATGGGCTTCGAGCCGGAGTGGCGACGGTCGTCCGAGGTGGGCGCAACAGGCCAGCGTTCCGAGCGCGTCGTCGACCTGCTGCGGCGCGTCGGCGCGCGTACGTATCTGTGCGCGCGCGGGTCGTACGGGTACATGGTCGAGGACGGCTGCTTCCCGGCCGACGGCATCGACGTCGTGTTCCAGGATTTCGCGCCGGCCGAATACCCGCAGCACCGTGCGGACTCGTTCGTGTCGCACATGTCGGTGCTCGACGCGCTGTTCGAGGTCGGTGCAGACGAGACGCGCCGGCTCGTGCTCGACGGTCAGCGGGCATGGACCCCGTGGCGCGCCATGCCGGAAATGACCGCGGCGACGCGCGCCGGACCCTGACCGTCGACGAGCACGCGCGCGGAATTCGCGAGCCGGCGGCGGGCTTCGACGTCACCCGACAGCCGGACGGCGACGTCGGCCGCCGACGACACGTCGACCGCGAGGACGGCGCCGACATGCGCGGCGCCTGCGAGCGCGCGACCCTGACCGGGAGCGATCGAGAACGCGACGACTGGGCGGCCGAGGCAGCACGCTTCGAGCATCGTGACGCCGCCCGCAGTGACGACGACGTCGGCCGCGGCGAGCTCGGGACCGAGGCCTTCCGGCGCGTGCACGGCGAGCACGCGGTCGTCGTCCGAGCCCTGGCCCCACGGACCGACGACTTGGCGGACCTGCGCACCAGGACGGGCGTCGGCGAGCGCGCTCGCGACGCGCGCGCCGAGTCCTTCGGCGTCGGCGCCGCCGGTCGTCACGAGAAACCGATCGGCGCGCTCGCGGATCGCGGCGGGCGTGATCCAGCGCAGGGACGAATCGACGAGGGCGTAGGGCGCGCCGGCGACGACCGCGCCGGCAGTCGAGTGCACACGCGCATCGGCACCGGGATCGGGATCGATGACGAGGTCGACCGCAAGGTCGCGTTCGAGGTCGTCGATCGCGAGGACGAGGTCGGCGCGGAACCGCGCGCGGTCGTCGGCGCGGAACCGGTACGAGTCGACGAGCAGCATTTCCGCGCCGACGGGGTCGCCGCCGAGCACGTGCATCTCGGTCGGAATACCGAGCTCGTCGAGCGCGTGCGCGAGGCCTTCCACCCGCCGGCGGTGGCCGAGGCCGATCCCGGGTCCCTCGTCGAATGCCAGAACGATGCTCATGCGACCCCTCAGACCATGTCCCACGTGACGACGTCGTCTTCTTCGATGTCGGTGCGGGCAAGGCGCCCGACCAGGAGCTCCAGGAACTTCGGCTTCACGCCGTGACCCGGCCGCTTGACCGTCAGCATCTCGGCGGTGATCGCGGTTCCGCGCGGGATCGCCACGGCGGCGACGACCGAACGCCGTCCCTTCGCGTACATCTCCTGCGACTCTTCCTCCGACGGTCCCCGCTTCACGCCGTCGCCGAGTGCGGCCTCGGTGTCGCGTATGTGCGTCACGAGGTCGCGCAACTCCTGCGGTTCGGCGGCGAACGGATGATCCGGTCCGGACATGGTGCGGTCGAGCGTGAAGTGCTTCTCGATGATGCAGGCGCCCAACGCTACCGCCGCGACCGCGGCGTGCGTCCCGAGCGTGTGATCCGACAGACCGACCGGGACGCCGAACGCGGCTTGCATCGTCGGGATCGTCCGGAGGTTCATGACGTGCGCGGGCGCGGGATAGAGCGACGCGCACTGCAACAGCGCGAGCTCGGTGCAACCCGCGTCGCGCGCCGCGGCGAGAGCTTCTTCGATCTCCCCGAGCGTCGCCATCCCGGTCGACAGGATCAGCGGGCGGCCGCGCGCGGCGGCGTAGCGGATGAACGGGAGATCGACGAGCTCGAAGGACGCGATCTTGAACGCGCCGACGTCCAGCGCGTCGAGCTCGTCGACGGCCTGCCGGTCGAACGGTGACGACAGGAACTCGACCCCGCGCTCGCGGCAGTGCTCGGCGAGGATCGGCTGCCAGTCGCGCGGCAACGCGATCTCCTCGAGCAGCTCGTGCGCGGGCTTGGCCGCGAGGTCGTCTTCGAGGTAGTCGAACCGCGGCGTCTTCGTGGAGTAGAGCGTCCGACCGGAGTAGGTCTGGAACTTCACCGCATCGGCGCCGGCATCGGCCGCGACGTCGATCAGCTTGCGGGCGATACCGAGGTCGCGGTTGTGGTTCGAGCCCGCCTCCGCGATCACGTAGCCGGGAAGGCCCGGACCGACCGGTCGACCGCTCACCGTGATGCTCGTCACGTACTCAGATCGGCCGGGCAACCGCCGATTTGAGACTTGTGATCCCGTATGGCCGCCAGCTCGTCGAGGCCGACGACATCGCCGCCGTCGCCGAGGTCCTGGGCGGCGACTGGCTCACCGGCGGCCCCGTGCTGGCGGAATTCGAGGCGGCGCTGCGGTCGCGGACCGGCGCCCGCCACGCGGTCGCCTTCGCCAACGGCACGGCTGCCCTTCACGGTGCACTCTCCGTGGCCGGGATCGGCCGGGGCGACCGGGTCCTGACCTCGCCGCTCTCGTTCGTCGCCAGCGCCAACTGCGCGCGGTACGTGGGAGCGAGCGCGGGGTTCGTGGACATCGACCCCAAGACCCTGAACCTCGATCCCGGCGCCGTCGGCGATTGCGACGCGCTCGTGGCGGTGCACTACGCCGGCCTGCCGGTCGACCTCGCGGCGTTGCCGGTGCGGCCGCGCGTGATCGTCGAGGACGCCGCGCACGCGCTGGGAGCGTTCACGCCCGACGGGCCGGTCGGCAACTGCGCGCGCTCAGACCTGTGCACCTTCTCGTTCCATCCGGTCAAGGCGGTCACGACCGGCGAGGGCGGTGCGGTCACCACGAATTCGGAGGAGCTCGCCGAGCGGCTACGACGTTTCCGGTCGCACGGCATGGTGCCCGTCCCCGAGCGCGGCGGTTGGTACTACGAGATCGACTCGCTCGGCTTCAACTACCGACTGACCGCGATCCAGGCCGCACTCGGTGTGAGCCAGCTCGCGAAGCTGGAACGCTTCGTGCAGCGCCGCAACGAGCTCGCCGACCGCTACCGCGAATTGCTCGCCGATCTGCCGCTCGATCTCCCGCCCGCCGCACCTCCGGGCGTCCGCCACGCGTACCACCTCTTCGCAGTGCGCGTGCCAAACCGACGCGCGGTGTACGACGCGCTGCACGCGGCGGGCATCGCGGTGCAAGTGCATTACGTGCCGATCTATCGGCATCCGCTGTACGCCGGCGCGGGCAAGCCTTCGCAGTTCCCAGAGACGGAGCGCGCGTACGACGGTCTGCTCTCGTTGCCGCTCTTTCCGGCGTTGCGCGACGAGGAACAGGACCGCGTGGTCGACGAGCTGGCCCGATGCCTCACCTGATCGCCGTCATCCAGGCGCGCACGGGATCGACGCGACTGCCCCGCAAGGTGCTGCGCGAGCTCGGCGGTCGGCCGGTACTCGAGTGGGTCGTCACTGCAGCACGGGAGAGCAATGTGTGCGACGCCATCGTCGTCGCGACGACCACCGAACCGGGAGATGGAGCGGTCGTCGACCTGGCGGCGAGGCTCGGCGTGGCCGCGGTGCGCGGCCCGGTCGACGACGTGCTCACGCGTTTTCTGATGGCGGCCGACGCGGCGCACGCGGTTTCGGGCGATGCGGTCGTGCGGCTCACCGCCGATTGCCCGCTGCTCGACCCAATGGTGATCGCCGAGTGCGCGGCGGTGTTCGATCCGGCGCGCACCGACTACGTGACGACCGACCATGAGCACACCGTCGCGCACGGCTTCGACGTCGAGATCGTGTCCGTCGACGCGCTGCACGCGATCGACCCGGTCGCGACCGGCGCCGACCGCGCGCACGTGACGCCGTACATCACGCTGCATCCCGACGACTTCCGGATCGCAAGCGTCGCGCTCGATCCGCCGAGCGCCGATCTGCGGGTGACGCTCGACGAGCCCGCCGACGCCGAGTTGCTCGACGCGATCGTCGCCGAGCTCGGTGACCGTGCGACCAGCCGGCGCGACGTCGTTGCCCTGCTGCGCGCCCGTCCCGATCTGGTCGCGTTGAACGCGCACGTCGCGGTCAAGCCCCTCGCCGCCGGCTGACCGTCCAACCGTCCGCGCCGCGAAACCCCACCAACAGTTGGCAGGGAAAACGGTCGCACACGCCGAATTTCCCACCAACAGTTGGCAGGGAAAACGGTCGCACACGCCGAATTTCCCACCAACAGTTGGCAGGGAAATCGGGGGTTGCCGCCTACGCGGTCGCGGCGACGACGGCGACGGCTTCGAGAATTCCGGCGACGTCGTCTTCACCGCGTCGCTCGGCCTCGTCCGCCAGGCCCTCGAGCACCGGCAGTGGGAGCAGCTCGATGACCGCTTCCGTCGAGAGATCGTCGGCGCTCTCCAGCGACAAGCCGTGTACGAGCACCGAGTACGCCTCGCGGCGCGCGCCGCCCTGGAACAGGACCGCCGCGATCCGAAGCGACCGCTCCGGAGTGATCGCGGCGGCGACGACGAAGACCTCCGCCAGGATCGCGGCCAGCGCCCAGACCTCTTGCAGCGCCGGAACGAGCTCGGCGTCGGTCAGGAGCGGCACCGCCGATTCCAGCGCTGCGCGCGCTCGGGTGTCGCCGAACGAGGCGTGCGCGAGCGTTGCGGCGCGCACCCGCTCGGGCGCCTCGACGTAGCGGTTCTCGGCCCGGCCGATGAGCGGGCACAACCGGCCCATGTCCGCGGCCCGCAACCGGGCCGACCACTCCATCGCCCGCAGGCTCTCGAGCTTCGCCGCGAACGACGGGACGAGCGCGAGCACCCGGGGATCGCCGGGCTTCCTCGCCCAGATCAGCTCCGCGATGCGGTCGACGCCGTCGGGCTCCGACGCCCGGAGCGACGCGAGCACTTGGAGCACGCGTTCTTCCGGCACCCGCTCGACGAACGGAACCGGATCGAAGTCGGTCTCGGCGCAGAGCCGCGCGAACGCGTCCCACACGTCGGGCGCGAAGGGGTCGATTTCGAACACCGCGAGCACCTCGGTCGTGGCGCGTTCGATCTCCCCGTCGAGGTACATGACGTGGGCGCGCGCGATGCGCGCGGCCGTCACCGATGACGGGAACCACGGATCGGTCGGGTCGACGACGCGACTCAGCAGGTACCGGGCCGCGTCGATCTCACCGAGTTGCAGATGCGCGGCCGCGTCGAGAAGATCGCCGAGGTCCGGACGCGCAGCGTGGTCGCGCACGACGCCCGCCCACACGCTCACCTCCCACGGCCGGCCCTTGCCGAGCAGGATCCCGGCGACGAACGCGGCGGCCGAAGCGCGTATGACCGGATCGTCCGCGTCGTCCGCGGCGATCTGGAACCAGTCGAGCGCCTCTTCCTCCCGAAATCGCGCGAGATGCGTGCGCGCCCGGTCGAACGTCTCACATCCGGAGGGAACGATCTCGTCCTCGAGTGCCGTCACGCGCTCTCGATCGGCGCGACTCCTCCCAGTCCCAACAGTTGGCGCGAAAACGCGCCGGAAACCGACACGATTCGGCACCAACGGTTGGCGCGGAACGCGCCGGGTCGCTGCCGCTCCCCTCAAGTCGAAGCGCGCGCCGCCGATTTCGTATCCGTCACTCGGGTGGAGCAGGGACGCCTCACCGTCTCGTGTGCCAGGAAGGTCGCACAGCAGAAGGTCAGCTCGTGCTCGACCTCACGATGCAAGCGATCCAGGCGTCACTCGACGGTCTCGCCGCGCGCCAACGCATTGAAGCGACGAACCTCGCGAACTCAGAGACGCCGGGCTACACGGCGCAGACCGTGAGCTTCGAGGACAGCCTCTCGTCCGCGATCGCCGGCGGCGATCCGACGCAGACGCAGATCACGACCGGTGTGACATCGGCGCCGCCGAACATCAACGGCAACAACGTCTCGGTTGACACCGAGACGATCCAGATGATCGACACCGGCCTCAAGTATCAGCTCGCGACGCAGGAAATGAACAACAAGTTCCGGATCCTGCACGACTCGATGAGGAACGACCTCTGATGAGCTCGATGTTCCCCACCTTCGACATCGCGTCGTCGGCGCTCACCACGCACCAGATCTGGATGAACGCGCTCGCCGACAACATCGCGAACATCAACACGGTCAAGCCGATGAGCGGGCCGGCGTACCAGGAGAAGTTCATCGTCGCCCAGGAGATCCCGAGCGAACCGGGCGAGCCGGTGGGCGTCGGAGGCGGCGTCGAGCCGGTCGAAGTGCAGTACGGCGACGCGGTCGGGATGATCACGTACGACCCGACGAACCCGCTCGCCGACAAGAACGGGCTCGTGCGCCGGCCGTCCGAGAACCTCGGCGACCAGATGACGAACCTGATCATCGCCCAGCGCGGCTACCAGCTGAACCTGGCCGTCGTGGACCGAGCGAAGCAGTCGTACCAGCAGGCCCTCGACATCAACGGGCGGTAGTCATGGCAGTGGGAGCGATCAGCGGAATCATGAACGCGGCCGGCATCGGTTCGATCGCGCCGGTGACGCCGGAGACCACGGCAGCTGCCGACACGGCCAACTCGACCGGCGGCGTCGGCAACGCCTTCACGCAGGCGCTCGACTCGCTGCAGGGAACGCAGTCGGCGGCGGACACGCTCGCCCAGAGCGCGGCGACCGGGAACCTCACCGACATCCACAACTACACGATCGCGGCGACCGAGGCGTCGGTCACCACCGAGCTGACCGTCGCGGTCCGCGACCGAGCGGTTGAGGCGTTCAACGACATCATGAGGATGCAGGTCTGATGGCCGTCGTCGACATCGATCGACTCAAAGAGCAGAGCCGCCGGTTCGTCGACGGGTTCACGCCCGGGCAGAAGGCCATGACAATCCTCGGTGTCGTCGCGGTCGTGATCGCGGGCATGACGTTCATGAAGTGGGCGTCGAAGCCCGACTACGCGCCGCTCTACACCGGCCTGTCGTCATCCGACGCGGGATCGGTCACGTCGGCGCTCGATTCCGCGCACGTTCCCTACAAGATCACGGGCGGCGGCGGCACGATCCTCGTCCCGCGTCAAGACGTCGACAAGACGCGCATCGACCTCAGCGCCAAGGACATCCCGTCGGGCGGCGACTCGTTCGTGCTTCTCGACAAGCAGGGCATCACGACCGACGAGTTCACGCGCAACATCGACTACCAGCGCGCGCTCCAAGACGAGCTCGCCAAGGCGATCGAATCGATCGACTCGGTCGCGGCCGCGACGGTGACCCTGACGATCCCGCAACAAACGGTGTTCGTCGGCTCCACCGAGGACAAGCCGACCGCAGCCGTGCTCGTGAAGACGACGGGCGGTGAGCTGTCGGACGACACGGTCAACGCGATCGTGCACCTCGTCGCGTCCAGCATCCCGAACATGAACCCCGACGACGTGACCGTCGCCGACGCGAGCGGCGCGGTGTTGCACGCGCCGGGCATGGACACCGATCTCGGCGGAAGTGACTCGAACCTCGCGCAGGCCCAGACCTACGACGCGGCCCTCGAGAAGCGCATCGAGGACATGGTGAGCAGCACGCTCGGTCCCGGCCACGCCGCGGTGACCGTCGCTGCGACGCTCGACAACAGCAAGAGCACGTCGGTCACGACCAAGTACAACGAGCCCAATCCGGGCAAGACCGTCCCGATCTCGCAGAACGACTCCGACGAGAAGCTGAGCCAGGACGCCGCGGGCACGGGCACCAACGGTCAACTCGGAATCAACGGAACGCCGGGCGCGGCCAACACCGCGACCACGCCGACGACGATCTACGAGAAGACGACGACGCAACACAACAACGCCGTCAACTCCACGGTCACGAACTCCGACATCCCGCCCGGCACCGTGAAGCGGCTGTCGGTGTCGGTGCTCCTCGACAGCTCGGTCGTGACGCCCGCGGAAGTGGCGTCCATCTGGCAGCCGAACATCCTCGCCGCCGCCGGCATCGACCCCAAGCGCGACGGCGCGGACGCGCTGAAGGTCACGACGGTCGCCTTCGACAAGAGCGCGCAGAAGGCATCGCAGGCGCAGCTCTCGGCCGCAGCGACGTCGAACCCGCTCTTCGACCTCATCAAGCACTTGCTCACGCTGCTCATGCTCGCCGTGGTCCTGTTCTTCGCCTGGCGGGCGATCAAACGGGCGGAGAACAACCGGGTCCCGCTCCGCGTGCCGATCGACCTGCTCGAGCTCGAGGCACCACAGCCGGCCACGGCCGCGCTCGAGCCCGCGCTCGCCGCCGCCCGGGTCAGCGCCGCTCCGGTTCGAGCGTCGATCGAAGCGCCGTCCTCTTCGGTCGAGGCCGAGATCACCGACCTCATCGAGCGCCAGCCCGACGAAGTCGCGCAGACGCTGCGCTCATGGCTCGCGGACCGGAGGACGTAGCGCGTGGCGCAGAAGTTCACCGGCACCCAGAAGGCGGCGATCCTGCTCATGCAAGCGGGGAAGGAACGCGCGTCCATGGTGCTCCGGGCGCTGCGCGAGCAAGAGGTTGCCGAGATCATGGCCGAGGTCGCGCGCTTGCACCACCTCGAGGTCAACGAGATCGAGGAAGTGCTCAACGAGTTCTCCGAGATCCACACCGCGCGCGCCCACGTGGCGCAGGGCGGCTACTCGACGGCGCGCGAGCTGCTCGAAGCGAGCTTCGGCGGCAGCAAGGCCGACGAGATCCTCGACAACCTCGGCGTGACGATGGTTGCGGCGCCCTTCGAGTTCCTGCGCCGCGCCGACACGCGCCAGGTGCTCACGTACTTGCAGGACGAGCACCCGCAGACGATCGCGCTCGTGCTCGCGCACATGCATCCCGACGCGGCGGCGATGGTGTTGAGCTCGCTGCCGGAGGAACTGCAGCGCGATGTCGCGCTGCGCATCGCCAAGATGGACCGCACGTCACCCGAGGTGATCGAGCAGGTCGAGGCCATCCTCGAGCGCAAGCTCTCCACCGTCATCCAGCAGTCCGACTTCGCGCAGGCGGGTGGGCTACAGACGCTCGTCGACATCCTGAACTCCTCCGACCGCGGTACCGAGCGCCTGATTCTCGAAGGCCTCGAGTCGGAGGACGGCGAGCTCGCGGATGAGGTGCGCAACCGAATGTTCGTGTTCGAGGACATCCAGGGCCTCGACGACCGCTCGATCCAGCTGGTGCTGCGCGCGGTCGACGCCAAGGAGCTCGCGGTCGCGTTGAAAGGTGTCGACCAGAAGGTCCGCAACAAGGTCATGAAGAACATGTCCGAACGCGCGGCCGCGAACCTCGCCGAGGAGATCCAGCTGCTCGGTCCCATCAAGTTGAAGACCGTCGAAGAGGCGCAGAACGGAATCGTCCGCGTGATCCGCACGCTCGAGGAGTCCGGCCAGATCGACATGGCGCGAGGCAACGATGAACTGGTCGTCTGAGAACCTCATGCGCGGTCGCGTGCTGCGCGACTGGGACATCGATCCCGGCGAGCACCGCGTCGCGCGCGCGGATCTCGGCACCGTGTCGGCGCGCGCTGCTCGCTCGATCGTCGTGAGTCCCGAGCTGATCGCGTCGGCGCGCGAGGAAGGGCGCAGCGCCGGGTTCGAGGAGGGTTACGCCGCGGGCTACGCGCACGGCATCGACGACGCCCGCCGGCACGTCGAGCTGCTCGGCCAGCTCGTGCAGCGGCTCGGGCACGAAGCCGACGCCTTCGCGGCGCGCGAGACCACGGCCCGCGCCCACATCGAGGACGACGTCGTCGCAGTGGCGATGCAGATCGCCGAGGTGTTGGTCGGCCACGAGCTCGCGCAGCCCGACGACCGCGGCCGCGACGCGATCGCCCGCGCGCTCTCGCTCGCACCCAAGCAGGGCGACATCACGGCCCGTCTGAACCCGGCGGACATCGCCGTCCTCGGCGACCCCGCGACCCTGTCGCCGGGACGGATCCTGACGATCGTGCCCGACCCGTCGCTGACGCCGGGTGACTGCATCGTCGACGTCGGCGCGTGCCGCGTCGACGCCCGCGTCAGCGCCGCGATCCAACGCGCGCGTGAGGTACTGGGTGGTGCGTCGTGAGCGAGTGTCGAGCGACGGGTATTCCGCCGAACCGCGAGCGGGGCCCGAGCGGCCCGGCGCGTCGCGCCGAGAGCAGGCAACAGTGAGTGCGCTCCTCGACCACGTGTTGGACGCGGCGCGGCCGAGCGTGAAGGGCCACGTCGCGCGCGTCGTGGGACTGAACCTCGAGATCGACGGGTTGCAATTGCCGTTGGGCGGGTCGGTTCGCGTCAGTGGCGCGGCGGGCGAGGTCATCGCCGAGGTCGTCGCGGTGCGTCCCGACGGACTCGTGTGCATGCCGCTCGGCGAGCTGCGCGGCGTCCGGGCCGGCGACATCGCCGAAGGCGCCGACGGCGCGACGGAAGTGCCGGTCGGTAGCCAGCTGCTCGGTCGCGTGCTCGACGGTCTCGGCCGCCCGATCGACGGTGGGCCGTCGCTCGCCCAACTCCCCCGGGTTCCCGTCGACCACGCCGCGCCGCACCCGTTGTCGCGCCAGATGATCCGCCAGGCGCTTCCGCTCGGCGTACGCGCGCTCGACACGCTCGTACCGTGCGGGCGCGGCCAGCGCATGGGCATCTTCGCGGGTTCCGGCGTCGGCAAGTCGTCGCTGTTGTCGATGATCACCCGCGGTACCGAGGCCACGGTCACCGTGCTCGCGCTCGTCGGCGAACGCGGTCGGGAGGTCCGCGAGTTCATCGAGAACGATCTCGGACCCGTCGGCCTCGCCCGCTCGGTCGTCGTCGTCGCGACATCCGACGAACCGGCGCTCGTGCGCCTGCGCGCCGCGTTCACCGCGACGCGCATCGCGGAGTCGTTCCGTGACGGCGGCCACGACGTGCTGCTCCTCATGGACAGCCTCACTCGATTCGCGATGGCCCAGCGCGAAGTCGGCCTTTCCGCCGGCGAGCCTCCCGCGACGCGCGGGTATCCGCCGTCGGTCTTCGCGATGCTCCCGCGCCTGCTCGAACGCGCGGGGGCGTCCGACACCGGCAGCATCACCGGTCTCTACACCGTTCTGGTCGAGGGCGACGACCTGATGGATCCCATCGGCGACGCGAGCCGCGCCATCCTCGACGGGCACATCGTGCTGTCGCGTGCGCTCGCGACCTCGGGCCACTTCCCGTCGATCGACGTCCTCGATTCGATCTCCCGTGTCGGTCCGGCGGTGACCTCGGTCGAACAGCGACGGGACGCGACCGAGATGCGCCGGCTGCTCGCGGCATACCGCGACGCCAAGGACCTCATCGAGATCGGCGCGTACGTGCCGGGCACCAACCCGCTCGTGGACCGCGCGATCCACCTCCGTGAAGCAATGGACGGCTTCCTCCGACAGGACTTGCACGAGTCGACGCCCGCATCGGATGCGTGGGCATGGCTCGAGCGGCTCGTCGGGGGAGCGTCCGGATGAAGCGCTTCCGCTTCCGTCTCGCCCAGGTACTGCACGTCCGACGCGTGCAGGAGGACCAGGCCCGTTACGCGCTGATGACGGCGAACGGCGTCGCCGCGCTCGCGGCGCGCCGCGTCGAGGAACGGCTCGACGACTACGCGCGCCGGTCGTTGCCGACCGGTCCGCAGTCGTATGTCGACTTCGAGCGCTCGGTGTTCCTCCTCGACTCGGCCGCGGGCGCAGTGACCGCGGCACGCGCCGCGCAGGCCGAAGCGCTGGAGATCGTCGCCGTCAAACGCGACGAGTGGACCGAGGCCCGGCGGCGCGTCGCCGCGCTCGAGCGACTCGAGGAACGACGCCGCGCCGAGCACGCGATCGAAGTACAACGCGCCGAGGACCGTCTGGTCGACGATCTCGTCGTCGGCCGCTTCGCCCGAGGAGTCAGTGCATGACGGTCACCCCCGTTCCCGCGCCCGCGGCGCAGCCCGACGGCACCGCGACCGCGACGAGCACACCGGGTTCCGCCGCGCCCGCGAGCGAGTTCGCGGCGCTGCTCGCCGCCCTCGGCGCGGCGCCGGCCGGCACCGACGTGGCCGAACCCGACGCGCCGGTTCCGGGAGCACCCGCACCCGGCGGTGACCATCACGACCCGCGTCACGAACCGGGCGAGACGGCCGCCGACGCAACGGCCGACCCGGTCGCGCAGGCGTTGCTCGCCGCGATCCACAACGCGCTGGCCGGGAACACACCGGCCACGCCCGCCGACCCCAAGGCGGCGTCGACGGACCAGGCTGCCGTCGGTCAAGGCGCGTCGGCGGCAACGACGCCGCCCGGCGCGCCCGCGCCCGAGCCCGCGACCGTGGCCGCGGCGACGACTGCGAACGACGCGCAGATTTCCACCGCGCCCGCGACCTTGCCCCTGCCCGCGACGTTGCCCCTGCCCGCGCCCGCGACGGCGACCGGCACCGCCGTCGCTTCGCCCGTCGAGACGGCCGCGGTGGCGGCGTTCCCGTCGTCATCCGCGCCCGCGCCGGCGCGCGGCGCGCGAACCGACACCCCGCCGGTGGCCGACACACCCGCGCCGGCGAACATGCCTTCGGCCGAGGAACCGGCGCCGGCACGATCGGTCTCGCCCGCGCCGGCTGCCGCCGCAGCCAAGCCCGCAGCAGCCGCGGCCGTCCAAACCGACGCGGCGATCACCGCGACCGCGAGCAACGCGACCGCGAACAACGCGACGGCGACCGGCGCCGCCACGACCGCCGCCGCGGCGAGCGTCAACACCGCATCGAATGCACGCGCTGACGCACCGAAGCCGGCACCCGCGACCGACACGGACATCACGCTCGTCGCCGCGCCCGCGGGCCCGGCCTCTGCACCCGCGGCGGCGCCCGTCAACGCGACCGTCGCGTCGTCGGCCGCCGCGCCCGCGCCACCGCCGCCCGCGTCGGACCAACTCGCCGCAATCATGCGACCGCTGCGCCGCGGCCCCGACGGTTCGTACCAGCTCCGGCTCGAGATGCGGCCGCCCGAGCTCGGCCGGGTCGACGTCCGCGTCGAGCTGCGCGACGGCGTCCTGCACGCGACGATCCACACCGAACACGCGCAGACCGCCGAGCTCGTGCGCTCTGCGCTCGACGACCTGCGCTCTCGCCTTGACGCCGACGGTGTCACGACCGGCCAGTTGACCGTCGACGCGCAGGGTGCGGAGACGTCACAACGCGACCGAGACGAGCAGATGCGGGCCGCCGCGGACGACGGATCCGCGATCACGCCGACCGAACCGACCACGACCGCCGCCTCGGCGCCGGTCTCCGACTCGCTCGTCGATGTCCGGATCTGAGGAGGACCGATGACGACCGTCTATCCGATCTCGAGCGCGATGCCGTCGGCGCAGACCAGCACGACGTCGTCGACGACCGATGCGTCCGGGGGCGACAACACGCTGAACGAGGACACGTTTCTGCAGCTGCTCGTCGCGCAGCTCAAGTACCAGGACCCGATGAACCCCGCGGACAGCACCCAATTCCTGACGCAGACCGCGCAGTTCACCGAGGTCGAGACGCTCCAGAACATGGAGAAGCTCGACCAGACCAGCCAGGCGGCGAATCAGCTGCTCGCCGCGGCATCGATGGTGGGCCGTCCGGTCACGTACTCGCTGGCGACGCTCGGTGGTTCGGGGACACCGACACCGACGAGCACCGTGTCCGTGCGCGGAACACTTCCCGATGACGCCGCGACGGGAGCGACCGCCGTGGCCGCGACCGACGTGTATACGGCGAGCGGCGCCAAGGTCGCGCTGCAGCTGCAGTTCGCGAAGACCGACAGCGGCTGGACCGTGCAGGCGATGAACAACGGAACGAAGCTCGGCGACCCGGTGTCGATCCCATTCGACTCGAGCGACCACGCGAGCAACGACGTGACGATTCCCTCGTCCGCCCTCGACGGCATCGTCGGTACGGCCGGCGACTGGCCCGCCACGGGTATCACGCTCGGTTTCGGATCGGCCGGTGACAGCACCCGCCTGCAGATCGCGAGTGGCCCGGCGTCCGTCGCCGTCACCGAACAGGACGGCAACGACGGTCAGAGCGCGACCGGCGTCGTCACCGGCGTCCACGTCACCTCCGACGGACCGCAGCTCGCGATCGGCGGCCAGCTCATTCCCTACACGTCGATCACGGACGTGTCGTCCTGATCCCGAACGCCCACAGACCCACGACCAAGAACTCACGACCAAGAACGCACGACCAAACCAAAGGAAGGCAATCATGCTTCGCTCGATGTTCGCCGCAGTCACGGGTCTGCGGGCCCACCAGGCATTCATGGACGTCGTCGGCAACAACATCGCCAACGTCAACACGACCGGATACAAGTCGAGCTCCGTGCTCTTCGAGGACCTGCTCAGTCAGAACCTCACGGGTGCGGGCGCGCCGACGACCGCGACCGGCGGTACGAACCCGGCGCAGGTCGGCCTCGGTGTGCGGCTCACCGGCATCAGCACCAACTTCGCGCAGGGTGCGACGCAGGAGACCGGTCGCTCGACCGACTTCGCGATCCAAGGCGACGGGTTCTTCCCGGTCGAGTCCGGCGGCCTCACCGCGTACACGCGCAACGGCAGCTTCTCGCTCGACGGCAACGGCAACCTCGTGACCGCGGACGGTGCCTTCGTGCTCGGCTGGCAGGCCGACCAGAACGGCAACGTCAGCACGAACGCGAGCGTGGGTCACCTCAAGATCCCGGTGGGTCAGATCATCAACCCGGTGACGACCACTTCGCTCAAGATCGGCGGCAACCTCCCCGCGGACGCAACCGTGGGCACCGTCGTCAACGCCGGCATCAACGTGTACAACAGCCTCGGCACCTCGGTGCCGCTGCGCGCGGAGTTCACCAAGATCGCCGACGCGGCGGGTTCGGTCAACTGGCAGGTTCGCACGTACGACTCCGGTGGCAACCTCGTCTCGGGTCCGTCCGCGGTCACGTTCGACCTGACCGGCGCGCTCACGAGCGCGCCGCCGACCGTGACCCAGGCGCAGCTGAACACGATCGCCGGCACGAGCGGCACGTGGGACGCGGGCGGTCTGACGTTCGACTTCGGCACCGCGACCGACCCCGACCGCTTGAGCGGTGCGGGCGGACTGGACACCGCGGCCGCCTTGTCGCAGAACGGTTCGGCCGTGGGCTCGGTGACCGGCTTCAGCGTGTCCGAGCAGGGTCTGATCACCGGCACGTTCACGAACGGCCGCAGCCAGGCGCTCGGACAGATCGCGCTCGCGACGTTCGCGAACCCGAACGGTCTCACCAAGGAGGGCTCGTCGCTCTACGGCGCGACGGTCAACTCCGGCAACGCGCAGATCGGTGTCGCCGGCCAGGGCGGTCGAGGCACGCTCTCGGGCGGCACGCTCGAGATGTCGAACGTCGACCTCGCGGCGGAGTTCACGAACCTGATCGTCGCGGAGCGCGGCTTCCAGGCGAACTCGCGCGTGATCACGACGGCTGACCAGATCCTGCAGGACCTGGTCAACCTCAAGCAGTAGTCGCCACGCCGATCCGGTCACTCCGCGTGAGGTCGCTGGCGCCGCGAACGCTTCACCGGCCCGCGCGGGGTGCCGATAAGCACGGGAAGCAGCCATGCGTCGCAACCGCACGCATCGAAGCGATCGAACCCAAGCAGGTCCAGGGACGGACAGATGATCAACGTCACGCGACTGAACGGTCCGGCGTTCGCATTGAACCCCGATCTCATCGAGCGGATCGAAGCGACGCCCGACACGGTGATCCATCTCGTCGGCGGCACGAACTACGTGGTCGTCGAGAGCGTGGAGGAGATCGTCGCGCGCGTTCGAGAGTCCCGAGCCGCCGTCATCGCGCTGTCCCACCTCATCGACCAACGCACGGCCGGCACGCCCAACCTGCGCGTCGTTCCGAGCACTGATCCGGAGGCATAGCAATGGCAGAAGGCGAAGGCGAAGGCGCCGCGCCCGAGGGCGAAGAGAAGAAGAAGGGCGGGGCGAAGAAGCTGATCATCAAGATCATCCCGCTCCTGCTGATCGCGCTCGTCGTCGCGAAGATGACGGTCCTGAAGCCTCCGCCGCCCACGCCCGCGCAGGCCGCGGCGAAGGCTGCGGCCACGAAGTACGCGCTCGACGTCAAGTGCTCGCTCGCCAATGACATGAAGCCGCCCAAGGCTCCGGCCGGCGTGAGCGCCGCGACGAAAAAGACCACGACGACGACTACCGCGGCGACGTCCGCGGATGCGATCGGCCCCACGCTCGACCTCGACTCGAAGACGATGAACCTCGACGGCTCCCACTTCTTGAAGGTCGGCGTGTCGCTGCAGCTGCCGGCGAAGTCGGTGCCCGACGACGTGAAGATCACCGAGAACTGGGGCAGCCTCGTCAGCCAGCTCACGCTCGACACGTTCAGTGGCCGTTCCTTCGACGAGCTGTCGCAGGACGGCGTTCGCGAGAACCTGCAGCACCAGATCGGCTACGAGACCTGCGAGAAGACCCAAGGCAAGGTCACGACGGTGTACTTCATCGACTTCGTCATGCAGTAATCGTCCAAATCGGGCCCTCAACTCGGGCCCTTTCGGGCCGATCGAGCCCTCGTGGCAACGACCACTACGAGTCGCCGAGGGCGGGGGCAACCGAACGTCGTTCCGTTCGACTTCCGACGCCCCAACAAATTCAGCCGTGATCACGTGCGCGCGTTCCAGATCGTGCACGAGACGTTCGCGCGCCAGCTGTCGACGGTGCTGGCGACGACGCTGCGCGCGGGCGCGAGCAGCGCGTTCGGAAATGTCGAGCAGCTGACCTACGACGAATACGTCCGGTCGCTGCCCAACCCGTCGTACATGGTCATCCTCTCGCTGAACCCGCTGCCGGGCGCGGCGCTGCTGCAGTTCCCGCTGCCGATCACGTTCGCGGCGATCGACCGCCTGCTCGGCGGCACCGGAGACGCGGCGAGCCCGAAGCGGCCTTTGACCGAGATCGAGCAGAACCTCATGCGGTCGGTCGTCGACCGCGCCCTGCGCGAGCTCGAGTACGCCTACGAGACGCTCGTGCGCGTCGAGGCCGAGATCGTGCAGCAGGAGTTCAATCCGCAGTTCGCGCAGATCGCGGCCCCCTCCGACATGGTGCTCGTCGTCTCGTTCGAGATGCGCATCGGAGAGAAGCGGGGCAACGCGACGATCTGCGTGCCGTTCACGACGATGGCACCGGTGCTCGAGAGCCTGGCGAGCCAGACGCTCTTCCAGGACCAGCGCGGGGAGGACCCGGTCCTGTGGCAGCAGCGGCTCGAGTCCGCGCTCTACACCGTTCCGGTCGAGACCTGTGTGCGCTTCGACGCGGTCGGTCTGACTTCGGACGAGATCGTCGCCCTGCAGGTCGGTGACATCGTGCCGCTCGACCACCCGGTCGACCATCCGCTCAGCGTCACGGTCGACGGCGTTCGCTGTTACGAGGGCGTGTCAGGCCGGCGCGGCAAGCGCCTGGCGACATTGATCGTCGACGTGAATCGGGACAGCGGATGGCACTGATCTCGCAGATCCCGATCGCCGAGGTCGCGGCCGTCACGGCGCGCGCGCTCGAGGAGCTCATCGGCCACGACGTCGTTCTCGCGACGGGCGAGCCCGCGCTCGGGAGTCCCACCGAGGACATGTTGCCCGAGGACGCGACCCGCACCATCGTGCTTCCGTTCAGCGACGGTGTCATCGGAGAGGTGACGCTCGTCGTCGGCGAGCGCTTCGCGATGGCAATGGAGGCGGCAACGTCCGACGCGTCGTTGACAACCGCCGCACTCCCTGCGCTTGCAGCCGGCGCGTCGGCGATCGCATTCACGCTGGAGATCGGCGTGAACGCCGCCGACGCGGGCGAGATCGCGACGGAGACACTGCTCACGAGCGTCACCGGCGAGTTCGCGGCGGTCCCTCTGCTCGAGAACGACACGCGCGTGGCCTGCGTCGTCGTCCGCATCGTCGACGACGAGCCACTCGCCGCGCCGGTGCCGGCGCCGGCGGCCCCCGCGACGTCGGCACCGCCCGTTCCCACGCCGCCCCCGCTCGCGGCGCCCGAAGCCGAAACGTACGTCGCGCCCGACCCGTTCGACCCGACGGACGTGGAGGAAGTGACCTTCGAGCTCACGCCCGCAACCCCCGAACCGGTGCATGCCGGCGTCGCCCTGCACGAGTTCCAGCCACTCGGCGACGGCGGGCCGGCAGGAGGAGCGGCGCGGCCGCTGACACTGCTGAACGAGGTCGCGATGGAAGTCACCGCCGAGCTCGGCCGCCGCCGCCTCAAGGTGCGCGACATCGTGGCCCTGCAGCCGGGCTCGGTCGTCGAGCTCGACCGCGCGGCCGGGAGTCCGGTCGACGTGCTCGTGAACGGCGCGCTCGTATGGCACGGCGAGGTCGTCGTCGTCGACGACGAGTTCGGCATCCGCGTGTCCGAGATCGTGATGGACGAGAACTGATGTCGTCGGCCTCCACCCTCGTGATGTTTGCACGGCTCGCGCTGTCGCTCGGCGTCGTGATCGGCCTGATGTGGTTCGCCGCGAACGTGCTCCGCAAGCGCGGCTTCTCGCCTGCCGCGGGCAAGCGCGGGGCGCGCGGACCCGAGGTCGAGCTGCTCGCGCGCCGGCACCTCAATCGCAACGCGTCGATCGCGGTCGTGCGCGTCGGCGATCGCTCGTTCGTCGTCGGCGTCACCGATCACCAGGTGACGAAGCTCGACGACGTCGAGCTCGACGAGATCACAGTGGATGAAGGCAACACCTGGACGGTGCCTTCAGGGGCCGACGGCCCGACTTCGGCATGGAAGACGATGCTCGATCAGATGCGGACCAAGACGGTTCGTCACTGAGCATTCCGAACCCGAAAGGGTTTTCGTGCCGAAGCAGTCGCAGGACCCCGCGGGTCCTCGCCGCGGAGCGACCAGGCGTCTCTGGTTGCGGCGCGCGTTCGTGGTCATCGCGCTGCCGATCTGCGCGCTCGCGTGCGGATGGCTGAGCGCGTCCGTCGACGCGGCCGGCGCGGCGCCGACACCCACGGTCACGACGCCGACGGTTCCGACCGTTACGGCACCGACGCCCGACACTTCGAGCGTTTCGACGCCGACGACAACACCGAGCGACGCGTCGGTCAGCATCGACTTCGGCGCGACCGACTCGAGCGGCAAGCAGAAGCCCGCCCAGAGCATCGTCATCATCCTGCTGCTCACGGTGTTGGCCGTGGCGCCCGCGCTGCTCGTCATGCTGACGAGCTTCACGCGCATCGTGATCGTTCTCTCGCTGACGCGCAACGCGCTCGGACTTCCGTCGATCCCGCCCAACCAGGTCGTGATCGGCCTCTCACTGTTCCTCAGCCTTTTCGTGATGGCGCCGACGCTGTCGAAGATCAACGACGTCGCGCTGCAGCCGATGCTCGACGGGAAGATCGACTTCTCGCAGGCCTACGACCGCGCGCAGGTGCCGCTCAAGGCATTCATGCTCGACCAGACGCGTCGGGGCGAGCTGAACCTCTTCATCAACGCGTCGGGCGAGAAGCCCCCGGCATCGCGCGACGAGGTCCCGCTGTCGACGCTGATTCCCGCGTTCATCCTGTCGGAGCTGAAGACCGCGTTCATCATCGGCTTCGTGATCTTCATCCCGTTCCTGATCATCGACTTGATAGTCAGCTCGACACTCATGTCGATGGGCATGTTCATGCTCCCACCGGTCCTTGTGTCATTGCCGTTCAAGCTCTTGCTGTTCGTCATGGTCGACGGCTGGGCGCTCGTCGTCAGCTCGTTGATCACGAGCTTCCACCATTGACCGTGCACCGCTGCAGCCATCGAACCCCGTCCGCTTTCGAGAAGGAGTACCCAGCGTGAACGAAGGATCCGTCATCGACATCGCGGTGCAGTCGATCCTGCTCGCGACCAAGCTCGCCGCGCCGATCCTCGGCGTCTCGCTCGGCATCGGTCTGTTCGTCGGGTTGATCCAGTCCGCGACCCAGATCCAGGAACAGACGCTGACATTCGTTCCGAAGCTCGCCGGCGTCGCGCTCGTCATCATCGTCACCGGCCACTGGATGCTGTCGCAGGTGATCGCGTTCACCCAGGGCCTGTTCGACATGATCCCCCACTTGCTGCAGTCGTAACGCTGCGCTCCCCGCGCCGTCGTGACCTTCACCTTCGACCCCGTCCTGCTCACGGCGTTCGCGCTGGCGCTCGTGCGCGCCGCGGCGTGGTTGTTCGTGTCGCCGCCCTTCAACACGCGCATGATCCCGACGACGGTCAAGGCCGGCGTGGCCGCTTCACTCGCGCTCGCTGCCGCGCCGCACCTCGCAAGCTCGCAGATCCCGCTCGACACGCCGGGATTCCTGGCGTCGCTCGTCACCCAGGCGCTCGTCGGCATCACGCTGGGACTGCTGACGATGATCCTCGTCAACGCGTTGCAGGCCGCGGGCGCGCTCGTCGACCTCTTCGCCGGCTTTTCGCTCGCCGCGGTGTACGACCCGATCAACCAGTCCTCCGCCGCGGTGTTCGGCCGGTTCTACGAGCTCATCGCGATCACGCTGTTGTTCACGTCGAACGCCTATCTCCTGCTCGTGAACGGATGGTTCCGGTCGTTCCAGGTCGTCCCGATCAGCGGGTTCTCGTACAGCGCGCTCGCCGACATGTTCACAAAGAACATCGGCGAGTTCCTCCTCGCCGCGATCGAGGTCGCAGGCCCCGTGCTCGGCTGTCTGTTCCTCGCCGAGGTCACGCTCGGACTTCTCTCTCGCGCCGCCCCGAGCCTCAACGTGTTCTCTCTCGCCTTCCCGCTGCGCGTGATCGTCGCCTTGGTGGTTGTCGCGATCGCGCTGCCGCTGATCTCGCCGGCCGTCTCGAACCTCGTGCACGACGCGATGGCACCGCTCGGGCTCGGCTGAAGGGATGACGCGATGACGGGAGCGTCCGATGGCGGCCGGTGACAGCAGCGACAAGACGGAGAAGCCAACTCCAAAACGGTTGCGCGAGGCGAGGGAGAAGGGGCAGGTCGCAAAGACGCCCGACCTCGCGACGTGGACGTCGCTGCTCGCGACGACGATCCTGCTGAAGCTCACGTTCAACCGCGCCGCGTCCGCGATGCCCGACGTCCTGCACCAGATGGGACTCGTCATCGCCAATCCCGACGAGGGCGCGGCCGGGCGGTTCGCCGCCGACGCGGCGTGGAAGGCCGCCGGCGTGGTCGCGCCGATGCTGATCGGCACGATGCTCGTCGCGCTGTTCGCCAACATCGCCCAGGTCGGGTTCCGGCCCACGGCCAAGAAGATGAAGCCCGACTTCGGGCGCCTCAATGTCTTCAAAGGGATCAAACGCATGGTCTCCATGCAGGCGTGGTGGGAGCTCGCCAAGGCCATCGCCAAGACGCTGATCCTGATTGCGGTCGCGTGGCCCGCTGTCACGAACACCATGCACGCGCTCATGAGCGGCCAGGAGTCGAATGCCGTCGCGATGGCCGGACTCACCGCGGCGACCGCGCTGACGGTCCTGCGCAACGTCGCGGTGGCCGGACTCCTCGTCGCCGCCGCCGACTACGCGTTCCAGCGGCGGCGCGTCATGCGGCAGCTGCGCATGACCCGCCAGGAGCTGCGCGAGGAGTTGAAACAGCAAGAGGGAAACCCGGAGATGAGGCGGTCGATCCGCTCCCGCGCACTTGCGATCAGCCGCAACCAGATGATCCGCGCCGTCAGCGCGGCGGACGTCGTGATCGTCAACCCGACGCACTACGCGGTGGCGCTGAAGTACGACAGCGCGAAGGGCGCGCCCGAGGTGATCGCCAAGGGCGCCGGAGCGATCGCGGCCGCCATCCGGTCCCGGGCCGAGGAGCACCGCATCCCGATCGTCCACGAGCCCGTCCTCACCCGGGCGCTCTACAAGGTCTGCGAGATCGGCCAACTCATTCCCGCCGACCTCTACGAAGCCGTTGCCCACCTGCTCGCGTTCGTGTTCGGCCTGCGGGCCCGGGGCCGGGCCGACGGCTACCACGAATTGCCAAAACCGGTTCTGCTGTAGCCGAGCGACCCTGACGACATCGCCCGCGCAACCAGTGCACGGCGCCATCATCGGCGTTCAGTGATCCGATGTCGACGTATGCGAAGAGCCGCGCCGCGTAGCAAGCGCTCCTCTCCCGCGAGAGCCGTTTGCGGAAGATAGAGCGATTTTCCTAAAAACCCCGCAGATGGCCATGAGCTGACGCGAGCGTCCCGGGGTCGATCGACCCCACCGCAGGCGTCCCTCCGATCCGGAATCGGTCGAAAACTGTCAGCCGGGCCACTGTCCGGCCGATCAGGTCTCGGACGAAGCGGCCACGGACGGCGCGCAGTTACGCCTCCGGAGCATCGTGAAACCCAACCGCATCGGACAGATCGCAATCCCCGCGGGCATCGTCGGGATCGTCGTGATGATGGTCGTGCCGTTGCCGACCCCGCTCATCGATCTGCTCCTCGTCACGAACATCTCGATCGCGCTGCTCGCGCTCCTCGCGAGCATGTTCATCACCCGCGTCCTCGACTTCTCGATCTTCCCGTCGTACCTGCTGATCGCGACGCTGTTCCGACTCGCGTTGAACGTGTCCGTCACGCGGCTCATCTTGTTGCACGGTTACGCGGGCAAGGTGATCGAGTCGTTCGGCCACTTCGTCGTCGGCGGCTCCGTGATCGTCGGCCTCGTCATCTTCTTGATCCTCATCGTGATCCAGTTCATCGTGATCACGAACGGCGCCGGGCGCGTCGCCGAGGTCGCGGCGCGCTTCACCCTCGACGCCATGCCCGGCAAGCAGATGGCGATCGACGCCGACCTCAACTCGGGTCTGATCAACGAGGACGAGGCGAAGCGGCGCCGGCGAGAGGTCGCCGAAGAAGCCGACTTCTACGGCGCGATGGACGGTGCCTCGAAGTTCGTGAAGGGCGACGCGATCGCGGCGATCGTCATTGTCGCGATCAACCTGCTGGGCGGCTTCGCCGTCGGCGTGCTGCAGCAGCACATGTCGTTCGGACAAGCGATCGAGACGTACAGCCTGCTCACCGTCGGCGACGGACTGGTCGCCCAGATCCCCGCGCTGCTGATCTCGCTGTCCGCCGGTCTGATCGTGACCCGGGCCGCGACGGAGATGGACCTCGGTACCGACCTGCTCCAGCAGTTCACGCGCCACAAGCGGACGCTGCAGCTCGGCGGCGCCGCGATGTGCACCGTGGCGCTCGTGCCCGGGCTCCCCAAGCTTCCCTTCCTCGTCGTGGGCGGCGCGATCCTGCTCATCGCCGCGCGGCTGCCGAGCGACGAGGAGATCGCAGCGCGCGAAGCGGCCACGCCCGAGTCCGAGGCGGCGCCGGTCGAGCTGTCGCCCGACTCGCCCGAGCACCTCGCGGGCGAGATGCGCGTCGAGCCGCTCGAGCTCGAGCTCGCCTACGACCTCATCGATCTCGTCGACAGCGCCAAGGGTGGCGACCTGCTCGACCGCGTGCGCGCCCTGCGGCGCAAACTCGCGCTCGAGCTCGGCGTCGTGATCCCGCTCGTGCGCACGCGCGACAACCTCGAGCTGCCCGCCAGCACGTACTCCGTGCGAGTGAACGGCGTGGACGTCGGCCGCGGCGAAGCGCCGCCCGGGCACGTGCTCGTGCTCGGAGACGATGCCGGATCGCTGCCGGGCATGCCCACCCGCGAGCCCGTGTTCGGTCTCCCCGCGACCTGGGTGCCGGTCGAGTTCCGGCACCAGGCCGAGCTCACCGGCGCGACCGTCGTCGACCGCGCCTCGGTGATCACCACCCACCTCGCCGAAGTCGTGCGGCGCAACGCGGGCCGGCTGCTCTCCCGCCAGGACGTCAAGATGCTGATCGACGTCGTCAAACAAAGCGACCCCGTCGTCATCGACGAGTTGAACGGCGCCAACGTGACGACGGGCGAGATCCAGCGCGTGCTGCAACTGCTGCTCGACGAGGGCGTCGGTATCCGCGACCTCGTCCGGATCTTCGAGGTCGTCTCGGAACGGGTGCGCGTCACCAAGGATCCCGAGCAGATCGTGGAGGCTGTGCGCACCGCGCTCGGACCGGCGATCTCGTCCGCGTACGCGAAGGACAACAAGTTGCCCGTCATCACGCTCGACCCCCTCGTCGAGCACGCGCTCGCGGAGACGTTGCGGACCGCCGACACGGGTTCGTTTCTCGCGCTCGACCCGCAGACCGCGGAACAGCTCGCGCTCGCAGTCGCGCGCGAAGCCGAAGCGGCGGAGATGAAGGGCATCGAGCCCGTCTTCGTCTGCGCGACGCAGCTGCGGCCTTCGCTTCGGCGGCTGCTGCACGCGGCCGCGCCCCGTCTTCCAGTTCTTGCGTACACGGAGCTCGGCTCGCAGCTCGAGCTCGACACGATGGGAGTGGTGAACCTTGGCCAGCCAGCTGCGGTTTGAGGGTGGCGAGCTCGAGGAGCTCCTCGAGCGCGTCCGCAACGAGGTCGGTCCCGACGCGCACATCATCGCGGCGAACCGCATCCGCCAGGGCGGCATCGGCGGCTTCTTCGCGCGCGAGGGCTACGAGGTGATCGTCGACCCGAACGGAGCACCGGGCGCAGGTGGCGCAGGAACGAGCAGCCGCGGCCGGTGGCGGGGTCGCTCGAAGGAGAACGCCGCGCCGGCGCCGGAGCCGGTCGAGCCCGCGCCCGCGGAAACGAACGCGCGCTCGACATCGGTGCTCGATCTCGTCGACGAGGTCAACGAGATCGAACGCGATCAGTTGATCGACCTGTCCGACGCGGGTCCGACGGTATCGACCGAGAGCAGCGACTTCGGAACGATGCTCGCGAACCTGACGCGCGCACTCGACGAGGAGGAAGCGTCGATGCCCGGAGCAATGACCGACGACGGACCGGTGTCCCCCAGCGCGCACTATCGCCGGGTGACGAGTACAGGTCGTGACGAAGCACCGGCTGCGCCGGCAGCGGGCACCGTCGCGCCGCCCGCGCCCGCGATCCCGGCGATCGTCGCGCCCGGCGTGATGCCCGCACCCGATCCGCGTCTGCTCGCGCTCGGCTTGCCCGCCGACCTCACACCGTCGACCGCGGTGACCGGCGACCTGCGCACCGCGTTGTGGCAGCGCCTGTCGCAGCTCCCGCCGCCGCCGCTCCTGCCCCGCACGACCGGCGTCGTCATCGCGATCGTCGGCATCGGCACCGCGCCGATCGCGCTCGCCCGCCGTCTCGCCGACGAACTCGACATCGATCCCGACCATGTGCTGCTCGCGACGCCCGAAGCCATGAGCGACGTCTCGCATCCCGAAGAAGCCGAGGCGTTCCGCCGCAGCTGCCGGCGCCGGGCCGAACCGACGATCGTCGCGTGCAGCATCGGTTCCGGTCGCGCGCAGCTCGGTTGGGCGCACCGCATCCTCGACCGGCTCGAGCCGACGATCACCTGGGCTGTCGTCGACGCATCCGTGAAGGCCGAAGACGTCGGCCACCGCATCAACCTGCTCGGCGGTGTCGACGTGATCGCGCTCACGGGCATCGCGGACACGATCAGCCCGGCCGCGATCCTCGGCCTCGACATCCCCGTCGGTCGTATCGGCTCCAACCCGGCGACGCCGGCGGTGTGGGCCGATCTCCTGATGGAACGGCTCGAGCGGTAGGTACGTCGTGAACCGTCCGAGCGTCGATCCCGCGTTCACCTTCGGGGTGAGTCTCGTGATCTCTGTCGTGCTCTGGTACCCGACGCTGCGCGGGACGATGAACGGCAACATCGAGATCACCGACTCCGGGATCCGCTACCTCATCGCGCTCGCGATCGCGTGGGCGGGCGTCTACGGCGTGTCGTCGCTCGTCGCGATGTACGCGAGCAAGCCGCGCAAGCCGCCCTCACCGCCGCCCGACGGTGACCTGCGCGCGCCCGCACCGGCGCGCCGCGAGACCGATCAGCCGCTCGCGCCCGAACCCGAGTCCGAAGCCGCGGACAGCAACGCCGCCTAGCGACGGTCGTCGGCCCGCGGCGCTCCTACGCGGCCGGGCGCGCCGGGCGTGCTTCGCGGGCCTTGCGCGCGGCCTTCTGGCGACGGCGGATCAGCCGGTGCCGTTCGGTACCGGTGAGCCCGCCCCAGACACCGTCTCCGGGACGCGTCTCGAGCGCGAACTCGAGGCACTGTTCCCGGACCGGACACGTCGCACAGATCGCCTTCGCCGCGTCCGCCTGGGACTCGGAAACCGGGAAGAACACGTCGGTGTCGACGGTTCGACACGCGGCGTCGTCGAACCACTCGGTCTGGGACATATCTACGGGAAGACGGGGCATAGCTGGCCGTACAACGTCGTACCCCACCCAGCCATTCCCATACCGCCCGGCCGCGCCCGAAATTCGCCGGGCGGAGCGTCTACGGAGTGCGCGAGCGGCCACCGCCACCGCCGCCACCGCCGCTTCCGCCGGTGAGACCGCTGTTGAACTGCGACGCGATGCGGGAGTCGGCGCTGGACGACGGCACCGCCTGGCCGAGGTCGGCGAGGACGACCGTCTGGCCGGCGTCGATGCCGGAAGTGATCTCGGTCTGCAGCGCGCCGATCACGCCGACTTCGACCGAGACCGTCGTGGCCTTGCCGTCTTTCAACACCGTGACGGTGTGCCGGCCGGTGAGATTGTGCACCGCCGAGGTCGGCACGAGCACCGCCGTCGTCGTCGAGGTCGCGGTGTCGATGGTCGTCGTGGCCATCGCGCCGTTGCGCAGCGTCGTGGGTGCCTGGATCAGACCGATCACGACGGGATACGTCGTCGAGCTGCCGGACGTCGCGGGCGACCCGACGAACACGACCTTGCCGCGAATGCGTTGCAGTGACCCGTCGGGTACGACGGCGGCGTCGTCTCCGACCTTGACCTGCGTGATGTCGTTCACGCCGATCGAGGTCGCGATCTCGTAGCCGTTACCGCCGGCGATCACGACGTTGTCGGCGGACGAGTCGGAGGTCACCTGCTGGCCCGCGTGCAGCGAAAGCGCGACGACCGTGCCCGCGATCGGACTCGTGACGGTCGCCTGCGCGACGCTCTCCTGCGCGGCGGCGACGTCGGCGGCGGCCGCGTCGACGGCGGCTTGGTACGCGACGAGGTCTTCCGCGGAGTACGACACCGAGTTCGAGTTGCTCGAACCGTTGCCGTTGAACCCGCTGTTCCCGTTTCCGTTCCCGTTGCCGTTCTGGGCGTTACCGCCGGACGAACGCAGGGCCTGCGCGTACGCGTTCTCCGCCTGACCCAACGCCTGTTGTTTTTGGCCGAGGTCCTGCTGCGCTTGGAAGAGCGTCTGTTGCGCGCTCGCGCAGGCCGCGCTGCCGATGCCGGTCGAAGGCGTGGCGGAGCTCGGAACGGTCGTCGTGGTCGAGGTCGGTGGAACCGCGGCGGTCGAAGGTGTCGACGACGACGGACCGCCGTGGAACCCGCTCCCACCGCCGCGCGAGGACCCGCCGTGCGTCGGGTGCTTGACGGGCTTCTGACCGCACGCGGTATCGGCCGCGGACAGCGCTTCATCGACCGCGCTCATCGCGACGTCGACGGCGTGTTGCGCGGTCACGACTCCTTGCGCGGCGTCGGTCGTGTTGCTCGTGAACGCGGCGGTGGTGACCGCGTTCGTCGTCGCCGTGCTGCCGCGACCGCTGCCGCCGCTTCCGCCGTTGCCTCCGCTACCGGTCACCGCTTCACCGTGCAAAGCCTTGTACAGGGTGAGCTGCGCGCTCGCGAGGGACGCCTGCTCGGACAGCACCTCGCTCTGCAGCGACGTCGTGTCGAGCGTCGCCAGCGTGGTACCGGCCGCGACCTCGCTGCCGAGCTTCACGCTGACCGTCTTCACGGTCCCCGAGATCGGGAACGCGACCGTCGCCTCGGAAACAGGCTGGATTGTCCCTGTGCCGTGGAGCTCGCGCGTCACCCGGCCGGTCGTCGCGACCGACGTGCGGTACCCGTGCGAGCTGGACGACGTGAACGCGATCGCGGCGGTGGCGAGTCCGCCGACGACGACGATGACGACAACGACGATGACGATGGTCCGGGTGCGCACAACTACTCCGTTCGCAGCGCGTCGATCGGCGCCAACCGTGCGGCGCGGGCTGCGGGATACACACCGAACGCGACGCCGATCACGATTGCGATGACGATCGCACCGATCGAAGCCGTCGGCGACAGCGCGACGCTCGACGACACGAAGTGCGGAAGGATCTGCGCACCCGCGATCCCGACGATCACGCCGAGGATGCCGCCCGCGAAACCGAGCACGGACGCCTCGACCAGGAATTGCCTGCGGATCACGCGGGGCCGGGCGCCGAGGGCCTTGCGCAGACCGATCTCACGCACGCGCTCGGTGACCGACACCAACATGATGTTCATCACGCCGATCCCGCCGACCAGCAGCGAGATCGCAGCGATGCCGGCAAGCAGGATCGTCAGCGTGTGATCGACCGACGTCGCGGCCGACAGGATCGACGCCTGGGTCGTGATCGTGAAGTCGGCGTTGGTACTCGACACGTTGTGCAACGCGAGGAGCTCGGCCTGCGCTTCCTGGTAAGCGGCGGAGAGCGTCGACGGGGACGCAGCCTCGACGTAGATCGTCGATACCGACGAGCGCGTGGTCCCGCCGAAGAGTTGCTGCCCGGAAACGGCTATCGGAACGATCGCCTGGTCGTCGTCGTTCGTGTTGCCGGTCGACCCGGAAGGCGCCAGCACGCCGATGACTTGAAGGTCGACGCCGTTCACGGTGACGGTCTGGCCCAATGCATTCCCGGTCGGGAACAGCTCGGCGGCGGTGCTCGATCCGAGCACGGTGACGGGCGCGGCATTGGTGACCTCGGCGTCACTCAGGAACCGGCCCGACTGCATCTTGCGGGCCCGGACGTGCAGCCACGGCGCAGTCGTTCCGACCACGCTCGTGCTCCAGTTGGTCGACGACGTCGTGAGCGTCGCGCTGCTCGACGTCGTGGGCGCGACCGCGGCGATGTCGGGAGCGACGGTCTTCGACGTGAGCGCCGCGGCGTCGGTGGCGGTGAGGGTCGACGCAGAGCCGAAGCCGCCCCGCACGCCGTTGGTGCCGGTCGTGCTGCCCGGCTGGATGATGAGCAGGTTGCTGCCGAGCGCGTTGATCTGACTGCGAACGTCGGCTTGCGCGCCCTCGCCGAGCCCGACAGTGAGGATCACCGCCGCGATTCCGATCAGGATGCCGAGCACCGTGAGTCCCGAACGCAACCGATGGAGCCGGACCGCTTCGACACCGGTGCGGACGGTGTCGAACCAGCTCACGGTGTGCCTGCCAGTTCCTGGACGCGGCCGTCGCGGATCTCGACGACCCGTTCCGCGGCGCGCGCGACGTCGCTGTCATGCGTGATCAACACGACCGTGCGGCCTTGGCTGTGGAGGCCGATGAGCATCGCGATGATCTCGCGCGAGGAGGTCGAGTCGAGGTTGCCCGTCGGCTCGTCGGCGAGGATCAACGCGGGCTCCGTCACGAGCGCGCGCGCGATCGCGACGCGCTGTTGTTGCCCACCGCTGAGCTCGGCCGGCTTGTGATCGACGCGATCGCCCAATCCGACCTGCTGCAACGCCGCGATCGCGCGCTCTCGCCGTTCGCCGCGCGAGACGTGGCTGTAGGCGAGAGGCAACTCCACGTTGCGCAACGCGGACACGGCGGGCAACAGGTTGAATTGCTGGAACACGAACCCGATGTTGCGATTCCGGATCTCGGCGAGCCGGTCCTCGTCCAGGTGCGACACGTCTTCACCGGCGAGCCGGTACGTGCCGGACGTGGGGACGTCGAGGCACCCGAGAATGTTCATGAGGGTCGACTTGCCCGAACCCGACGGTCCCGAGATCGCGACGAGGTCGCCCTGGCGGATCACCAGATTGACGTCCTGAAGGGCGTGCACCGCGAGCGCACCGGCGCGGTAGGTCTTGGCGATATCGACGAGCTCGATGACGGGGGTCACGTCGTTCATCAGCCGCCGTTCCTGGTGAAGCCGCCGGTGAACTGCCCGCCGCCGCGGAACTCGCCGCCGCCCGGGAACCCACCTGTGGTGCCATTCCCGCCCCGGGTGCCGGTCCTCGTGAAGTTCGGAATCGTGAGCACGACCTGCTCGCCCGTCTGGAGGCCGCTCGTGATCTCGATCTGGCCGTTGGACGTCGTGCCGGTCGTGACGGCGCGCTTCGACGTCTTGCCGTTCGCGGACACGGTCACATACGACGTGCCGTTCGATTGCGTCAACGCGGTCACGGGCACGGCGAGCACGTTGACCTTCTGGCTGTACACGATCGCGGCGGAGGCACTGGCGCCCGCATGAAAAGCGGCGGGCGTGCCGGAGATGGTGATGACGACCGGGAACGTCGCGACACCGGAGCTCGACGACGCGACCGTGCCGACCGATGTCACCGTGCCGGTCGCGGACGCGCCGACGGCGGTGTTCGTCTGGGAGCTCCCGTTGCTGTTGGCGCCGGCGCCACCACCGCCACCACCGAAGTTCCCGATCGCGAAGCCACCCCCGCCGGGGAATGCGAATCCACCGGCCCCGCGTGTCGTGCCCGACGACGTCGTCGGTGTGACCGTCGCCGACTGACCGACCTTGACCTTCCCGACCGTCGTCGTGTCGACGCTGAGGTCGACGACGAAGGAATTGCTCACCACTTCGATCTGCCCGGTCGAGCTGTTACTGGAATTGGAATTGTTGCCGCCGAGACCTCCGGTCGTGCTCGACCCGCTCGAGGGCGAGCGCCCCGAACCGTTGCCGGTCCCCGTGATGTCGGTCCCCGAACCGCCCGAGGAGCTGAGCACCTGACCGACCGTGAGGTCGACGGTCGCGACGGTGCCGTTGATCGGCGATGTGAGCTGCGCGCCCAGGAGCGCGGCATAGGCCGCGGCGACGTTCGCCTTCTGGGCGGCGACGTTCGTCAGGTCCGAGGTGATCTGCGCCGACGACGCGCCGGAACTCTCGTCGTCGGTCAGCTGCGCTTGCGCGGACTGATACGTGGCGTTGGCCTGTTGCAGCGCGCTCTGCAACGCGGCCGAGTCGATCGTGGCGAGGACCGCGCCTTTCTTCACCTGCTGCCCGGCCTTCACGTTGACCGCGGTGACGGTCCCCGCGCTCGTGAAGCTCAGGTCTTCGGTGTCGGCCGGCTCGATCGTTCCCGATGCCGAGACGGTCTGCTGCATGGTCGTCGGTTGCACCGTGTAGAGCTGTTGGTCGACGGTCGACGCCGATGGGTTGGCCGCGTTCGACTTGGCCGATCGGAGGCCGAGGAACGCGGCGCCGCCGATGAGGACGATCGCCGCCGGTACGACAACGACCGGACGGCGCCAGAGCGGTTGTGACATGACTACGGCGTTCCCTGTCCACGACGCCCGCCTCCGAAGAAGCCGAAGCCGCCGTTCCCTTCGCTGACGGACGCGGCAGCCACCGTGCCGTCACTGCCCGTCGTGCCGATCGCGCGGATGTTGTCACCGACTTTCAGGTCGCTGATCGAACCCGACACGCTCTTCGTCACCTTGGTCGACGACGTCGTGGTGACGGTCATCGTCGAGCCGTTGAAGCTCGAGATCGTGATCGTGCTCCCGTTGACACCGGTCACGGTGCCGAACGCGAATCCGCCGAGGGCCCGGCGATTGGCGTTCCCGTTGCCGCCCGTTTGGTTGCCGTTCGAATCGGTGGAGGGCGGCGTGCCCTGACCGTTGAAGCCGCCGGGCGGACCCTGGCCGTTGAAGCGGCCTTCCGGACCGCCGTTGCCGCCGCCGGGGAAGCCGCCGCGCGACCCTTGCTGCGCGTTCATGATCGTGATGCTCGTCGCGGCAACGGTCGTGCCCGACTCCTTGCCGGTCGCCGAGATCCGGTCACCCTTGGCGATGTCCGAGACGGCAACCGTCTTGGCGACGGTGAAGCGCGTGCTGCTGTTGGTCGTCACCTTCACCGAGTTGCCCTGCCGGTCCTTGACGGTCAGCGTCGACCCGTCGATCGCGGTGATCTGGCCGGACGTACCCGGGATGCGGCCCTGGAAGCCCCCGTTCTCGCCGAAGCCGCCGTTCGGCGTCGAGCCGTTGGTCGTCGCCGCCGCGGGCGAACTGCCGCCCGAGCCGGCGATCGACTTGGTGACGAGGAACGCGCCGACCGCGACGACGACGACCCCGAGACCGATGGCCCATCCGATCCAGCCCGGCCTCGACGACGGCGGCGACGCGCTCGGCTCCGCCTCCGCCATGGGAGGCTGGCCGGGGTACGGCGGGGGCTGCGGAGGTCCGGAATCGGTAGGCATGAGTCATCCTTGTCGCGACGTTGAATCCATTGTCGTCGTTTTCATCTGGGAACCGGCTGTGACAGGCGTGCGAGTTGTTTAAATCGTTTGCCGTCTGTTTCTTGGGGACCTCTTAACTCGAAATGCGAAGCTCCTGAGCATGTCAACGACTGTCGAGCGCGAGCGTGACCGGGTCCTCGTCGTGGAGGACGACCCGCACGTGCGCGACGCGGTCGAGCGGGCGCTGCGCTTCGAGGGCTACGAAGTGCACACCGCCGTCGACGGGAACGACGGCCTCGTGAAAGTGGAGTCGCTCGCACCCCAGGCGATCGTGCTCGACGTGTTGATGCCGGGCACCGACGGCCTCGCCGTGTGCCGCATCCTCCGCAAGCGCGGGAACGCGACGCCGATCCTCATGCTCACCGCGCGCCACGAGGTCTCGGATCGCGTCGCCGGGCTCGACGCCGGGGCCGACGACTATCTGGTCAAGCCGTTCGCGCTCGACGAGCTCTTCGCGCGGGTGCGTGCGCTGCTCCGGCGCAGCAGCGTCACGGAAACGACCAACGGTGCCACCTTTACAGTCGGCGACCTCGTGCTCGATCCGACGCGCCGACAAGCGTGGCGCGCCGACCGCGAGCTCGATCTCACGAAGACGGAATTCGACCTGCTCGAGCTGCTCATGTACAACGCGGGCGTCGTCGTGCCCCGCGACGTGATCTACGAGCGCATCTGGGGCTACGACTTCGAGACGTCATCGAAGTCACTCGACGTCTACATCGGATACCTGCGCCGCAAGACCGAGGCCGACGGCGAACGCCGGCTCATTCACACGGTTCGCGGCGTGGGCTACTCGATACGCGCGTGAGCCTTCGCATCCGGCTCGCGCTCGTGGTCGCGACGACGTTCGCCGTCGTCGTGATCGGCTGCGTGTACGCCGCGCACGTCAGCGCGGAGCGCGCGCTGCGACGGGAGACCGACCGGTTCCTCGAGCAGCGGTCGCAGTCGCCGGTCTTCACCGCAGGCAACCCCGGTCGCGGACCCCGCCCAGGGAGCGACCTGGCGCCGCCCGGCGAAGCGCAGTCCCGCGGCGGCTTCCAGTTCGCCGAGCCCGACGCGCTCGTGCAGTTGCTCGACGCGAAAGGCGACGTCGTCCGCCAGTTCGCCGGGCAACCCGCGATCCCCGTCGACAACGGCGACAAGCAGCTCGCCGCGTCGCCAGGTTCGCCGCGACTGCGGACGACGCACATCGACGGCAAGGAGTACCGCGTCCTCACGATGTCACTGCCGCACGGCGGTGCCGCGCAGATCGCGCGCAGTGTCGCCGAGTCGAACAACGTGTTGTCGTCGCTCGACCTCCGACTGCTCCTCATCGCGCTCGCCGGAACGGTCGTCGCGGCCGCGCTCGCCTGGCTGATCGCGCGCCGCCTGACCCGACCGGTCGAACGGCTCACGCTGACCGCCGAGCACATCGCGCAGACCCAGGACCTCGACCAGAACATCGAGGTCGATCGGAACGACGAGATCGGCCGGCTCGCGGCGAGCTTCAACACGATGCTCGGCGCGCTCGGCTCGTCGCGCGCGCAACAGCAGCGCCTCGTCGTCGACGCCAGTCACGAGCTGCGCACACCGCTCACCGCGTTGCGTACGAACATCGAACTGCTCCAACGGGCCGATTCGCTCGACGCCGAACAACGCGCGGAGGTGCTCTCCGCCGCCCAGGTCGAACTGGCCGAGCTGGGCGACCTCGTGGCCGAGCTCGTCGACCTCGCGACCGACGCCCGGGCCGACGAGCCGCTCCAACGGGCCGATCTCGGCGAGATCGCGGCCCGGGTCGTGGATCGTGAGCGCCGACGCAGCGGGCGCGAGATCACCTTGACGTGCGATCACGCAGCCGACGTACTCGTGCGGGTGTCCGCGATCGACCGCGCGTTGCACAACTTCGTCGACAACGCGACGAAGTTCAGTCCCGCCGGTACGCCGATCGAGGTCGAGGTACAAGGGGCGTCGATCGCCGTGCTCGATCGCGGTGTCGGGGTCGGCGACGACGAACGCGACCGGGTGTTCGACCGCTTCTACCGCACGACCGCGGCTCGTTCGCAGCCGGGCTCGGGGCTCGGCCTGTCGATCGTCGCCCAGATCGCGCAGATGCACGGCGGAACGGCCGAGCTGCTCGCCCGCCCGGGCGGCGGGACCGTCGCGCGTCTCACGTTGCCGGAGGCCAACAGCACCGCTGCACCGGGCACCGTCACCTGAGCCGGGGCACGACTTCGGACCCGAGGCGCACGATCTGTTCGCGTGCTGCGTCGACCGAGACGCCGGGAACGTGGACCCGAAGGTTCAGCGCGTCGACGCCGGCGCGCGCGGTCGCGTCTTCGAGCGCGGACGCCACTTCCGCCGGATCGTCGCCGGCGGCCATCTCGTCGGCGCCCCAGTGCGTGGTCGCGGTGCCGGGTGCGTACGACGCGTACCGGTCGACCTGACGCTCGACCGCCGCGCGCGGTGGCGCGCCGAGCCACGCTCGCCGCACGAGCACGGCCGGGCCGGTGCCTCCCGCGGCGCGGTACGCATCGACGAGGACGCGGACCCGTTCGGGTGTCACCAACGAGTCGAAGAGGAGGCCCGCACCGTTCGCGGCGGCGCGGCGGGCCGCGGTCGCGCTCGCGGCAGCACTCAGGACGGGCACGGGATGTTCGCGACAGCGCATCAGCGCGGGATCGGCGCCGAGCGGCGGCTCGCTCTCGCCGCGCAGCGCCCGCGCCACCAACGCGAGTCCCGACGCGAACCGCTGCGTCAGGCCGTCCATCGCGACGCCCGCGATCTCGAAGTCCACGGGCAGCGCGCCGGCCGCAACACCGACACCGACGCGTCCGGGAAAGCGCGCCGCGAGCCACGCCGTCTCCTCGGCGACCAGCGCGGCGGGTCGCAGCGGCAGGAGCAACGGACACGAGGCGGCCCAGCCGCCGTCCATGGCATCGAGGAGGAATCCCGCGAGTTGCAGCGGGTTCGGCAGGTAGCCCGCGAATCCACCGTGGTGCTCACTCGTCATCACGCCGTCGAAGCCGTTCCCGACGGCAAGCGCGGCCTGCACCCGGAGCTCGCGGATCGTCGCGACCGCGTCGAGTTCGTCGTTCGGATAGCTGCGAAACGAGATCGAACCGCGTGCGAACGGCGCGCTGCCCGTCTCCGCGCTCAACTGCGCGTGTCCTCGAGCCACTCCGGCATGTCGATCGGCGGATTGGGCAGCTGGCGCGCGCCGCGGTCGGCGAGGAAGCGCTCGTAACCCGCGGGGTCGGCAGGGAACGAGCGCGGGTCGCCCATCATGACCTCGAACAGCTCGACACCGTCAGGGCCGGCCACGAACGGCCCGAACGTGTCGCCCTGGTCGAGCGCGATGTGCGACCCCTTGCGGCACACGACGTCGCCGCACGTCATCTCCCCTTCCAACACGAACACGACGTGGTTGCTGTTGTGGCCGTGCGGCTGCACGATCATGCCGGGGTCCCACTTCGCGTACAACGAGAGGTACTCCGTCCCGAAGTCGAGCCACTTCTCGCGCACCGACATCGTGCGCTCGTCCTGACCGATGCGCCGGACCTCTTGAAACTGGAGATCGTCAAGGTGGGTGAACCGCGGGCTGTTCGGCATCGGCACTTCCTCTTCGATACGGCGAAGGGCGCACCAGCGTAACGAGCCGGCCGCCGCGAGCCACGTGCCCGCGGCGCCGCGGGAGGCCTACGCTCCGAAAATGACAGACAACCACGACGTCGTCTCCGTCGAGCGCGTGATCGCCGCGCCCGCCGACCGCATCTTCGCGCTGCTCGCCGATCCGGCTCGACACCACGACATCGACGGATCGGGCACCGTTCGCGACACCAAGGAGGACACCAAAACTCTCGAGCTCGGTGCGAAGTTCGGGATGAAGATGCACCTCGCCGTCAACTACTCGATGGTCAACGAGGTCATCGAGTTCGACGACGCCAAGCGCATCGCGTGGCAGACCGGACCGGAAGGCGATTGGCAGCGTCGACTGTTCGGCGGACGCATCTGGCGCTACGAGCTCGAGCCGGCTGACGGCGGGACGCTCGTGCGCGAGACGTGGGACGTGTCGCAGGAGAAGGGACCGATCAAGCACCTGCTCCGCACCGGGCGCTCTCGCGAGCACACACGGGGCGCGATGGAGAAGACGCTCGAGAACATCGCTCGCATCACCGAAGGCACCTGACCCGCCAGCGGGCGATGCGCCCGATTCGCCGCCATTGACGGATCGACACCTTTCACACGGTCGAAAAGTTGTCATTCTGCTGCGACACACGGCCGCCGATACGTCCTCGTGGAGTCCGTCGACTTCCCGGGCGTCGACAGCCAGTGCCTCGACCACGTCAACGCGATGATGTTGCGCGGGACGATGTTCGGTATCCCGGGCGCGGCAGTGCTGGCGTTGCTCATCGGAAGCGCCGTTCCCGCGGGCCGGCGCCTCTGCTGGTTCACGATCGTCGCGGCGGCGACCGTGCTCTCGTTCGTCACCGCCGTCGCGTACCAGCGGCGCCGTCGCCGCATGGTGATGACGCGTTGGATCCCGGGACTCGTCACGACCATCGTGCTCGCTCTGGCCTGGGCCAGCATCGCCTGGATCGCGTTCCCCGATGCCCGGCACGGCGCGCTCCGCGCGGTCATCCTTCTGTTCTGCCTGGCGACTTCGGCATCGGGGATAGTGTCCGCGGGCGCGTCGCGGACTCGGTTCTACGCGTACCAGATCCCGCTCATCGTGCCGCTCTCGGCGACCTACTTCGCGAGCCCCGACCACGTCACCAAGCTGCTCGGCGTCGCGTTCCCGATCTATCTCGTCGGCATGAGCGCGATGCACCACGAGGTGCACAAAGTCGTGACGAGCGAGATGCGACTGCGCAACGAGCTGCACGACGCGAACGAGCGGCTCGTGAAGGTCGCGCTCTACGACTGTCTCACCGAGCTCTACAGCCGGGCCGCGTTCAACGAGACGCTGGAGTCGGCCATCGCGCAGTCACGGCGCTCGGGTGAGCTCATCGGCCTCTTGTTCTTCGACGTCGACCGCTTCAAGTCGATCAACGACGAGTACGGGCACGGGGTCGGTGACGCCGTGCTCGTTGAGGTCGCGGCGCGCGTCGGTCCGTTGGTGCGCTCCGAGGACTGTTTCGCCCGCCTCGGCGGCGACGAGTACGCGCTCCTGTTGCGCGGACTCGACCGGGCCGAGGACGCCGCCAACGTCGCCGAGCGCGTCCGGCAGGTGTTCGAGATGCCCGCCCTCATCCAGGGGAACGAGATCCGGATCGAGCTGAGCATCGGCGTCGCGTCGACGCGGCAGGGCGCGCTCCGCGCGTCGGAGCTGCTCCAGGAAGCCGATACCGCGCAATACCGCGCCAAGCGCGTCTCGGGCAGCGCCGTCGTCGTCTTCGACTCGATCCTCCGGGCGCAGATCCACAGCGCGGCGTCGGCGGCGACCGAGCTGCACGCGGCGATCGAACGCAACGAGATCGTCGCGTACTTCCAACCGGAGATCGACATCGATACCGGCGCGGTGATCGGTGCGGAGGCGCTCGCGCGCTGGATCCACCCCAGCCGCGGGATCGTGAGCGCCGGGGCGTTCCTCGCGACGGCGACCGAGCTGAAGCTGACGGACACGATCGACCAGCGCATGTTCGTCGACGCGCTGCATGCGAACGCGCTCCTGCGTGAACGAGGCATCGTCGGCGATGACTTCCGGATCTGGCTGAACGTCGTCGGGTCCCGACTGCGCATCGAACGATTCGAACGCCTGCAGGAGTGGCTCGCCGAGAACGGCGCCGAGGTTCGCGAGTTCGGCATCGAGGTGACCGAGCAACAGGTGCTCGACGACGTCGACAAGGCTGCCGCGTGCCTCGCCGCGGCCCGCGCCGCGGGTCTCGGCGTCGCCCTCGACGACTTCGGAACCGGCTCGTCGTCGCTCAGCCTCGTGCGCGACCTCCCGGTCGACGTCCTCAAGATCGACCAGCGCTTCGTACGTGAGGCGTCGCTCAACAACGCGAACGAAGCGATCGTGGACGCGATCGTGACGCTGGCCCGCCGCCTCGATGTCCGGGTGGTGGCGGAAGGCGTGGAGACGACCGAGCACGAACAGACGATGCGCGGGCTGGGTTGCCGGCGGGCCCAGGGGTTCCTGTACGCGCCTGCGATCCCGGTCGAGGACCTCGCCACGATGGTCGCGGCCCGGTCGGTTCCCGCCCCGTCGGCCTGAAAATCTCTCGCTCGGGCGTCGGAGATCGGCGCCGCCGAGCGATGATCCGGGCGTGAACGCGAACGCGCCGGCCGCCGAACGAGGTCCCGGCCTGCTCGCGCTGTACGACCGAGGGCTCCCCCACGTCTACGGGTATCTGGCGGCCCGCGTCCGCGACCGGGCGCTGGCCGAGGACCTCACCGCCGAGACGTTCCTCGCCGCGGTGCGCGCAGTGAAAGACGACAAGGTCGCCGACCTGACCATTCCGTGGCTCGTCACCGTGGCGCGCAACAAGCTCGTCGACCACTGGCGCCGCGCCGCACGCGAACAACGCACCTTGCAGCTCGCCGAGGACCCGGAAGCGATGTTCGTCGACGACGACCTCGACGCGCGCTTCGACCGCCGGTACACGCGCGAGGTCCTCGCCGCGCTCACACCGCACCATCGCGCCGCGCTCACCCTGCGCTACCTCGACGGCCTGCCCGTGGCCGAGGTCGCGCAGCACCTCGACCGCACCGTTCACGCCACCGAGGCGCTCCTGGTGCGCGCCCGCCGCGCATTCCGCGCGCGCTACGACGAAGGGAGGAGCGATGACTGACCCGTTCGACGCGTTGCGCGAGCCGGTCGTCCCGCTCGCACCTCGACCTGAATTCGCCCGCGAGCTGCGACAGCGCATCGCGGCGGAGCTCGAACCCGAACCGGAAGGAACCACCATGGCCACACACACGCTCGCCATCCGTGAGTACACACCTGCCCGCTTGCACTCGCTCACGCCCTACCTCGCCACGAGTGACCCTGCCGCGGCGATCGCCTGGTACGCGGAGGTGTTCGACGCGGTGCTCATGGCCGATCCGATCGTCATGCCGGACGGCCGCATCGGCCACGCGGAGATGCGCGTGGGCGACACGGTGTTCATGCTCGCGGGCGAGTTTCCGGAGGAGGCGCACCTCAGTCCGGAGACGCTCGGCGGCAGCTCGGTCGGTCTCATGCTGCACGTCCCCGACTCCGACGCGACTTATGAGCGCGCGATCGAACGCGGCGCGACGCCGCTGCGGCCGATCGCCGAGTCGTACGGCGCGCGCGGCGGAACGATCCGCGACCCGTTCGGGCACCGCTGGTTCGTGCAGACCGCGATCGAGGCCGACGACGTGCCCGTCGAAGACGTCGCGGGCCGGCGCTACGGCGACGTCGGCTATCTCACACTGCGCTCGCCCGACGGCGACCGCACCGCGCGCTTCTTCGGCGAGCTCTTCGGCTGGCGGCTCGAAACCGGTTACCAGCCCGGCGCGTTCCACATCGCGTCGATCACCCCGCCCGCAGGCATCGACACCCAACCCGGCGACCCGGACGTGCGCCTGTACTTCCGGGTCGACGACATCGAGTCGGCTGCGGCCCGGGTGCGCGAGCTCGGCGGCCGCGTGCTGTCGATCGGCGAGTACGAATCGGGCGGGAATGCCGAATGCGTGGACGACCAGGGGCAGCGCTTCGACCTGCTCCGTCCGAAGCCCGGGTATTAGGAGCCGAGGTAACCGACGGTGACGTGACGGCCCGAGCGCGAGCGATCGTTCACACGACCGACGGCGGACGGCGACGCCCACCGGACCGCCCGGCCATCCTCCGCTCCGCGACGCGGCGGCGGAACTCGCGGCGCCGGTGACCGGCCTCGACCATCAACAACGCCCGGGTGCCGGCCAGCGCGCCCACGAGCACGCCGATCACGACGTTGCCCCGAACGATCAACACGACCGCGAGGGCAATGCTCAGCCCGATCAACACCACCTGGAGTGTCCGTCTCGCGTGCATCACTCCTCCTCGCCGACAAGATCGGCGAAGAACGTGAGCCGCAACAGCGGAAATCGTGAAGAGTTCATGAGGGCGAACCGGGCCGGGGCCGTCAACCGGTGCTACGCGATTGCCTGCACGCGCTCCAACGCCAGCTGCGCGAGCTGGACTGCCGACGCAGCGGTCTCCGTCGGTACGTCGTCCTGCAGCGAGATGACCACGTTGCCCTCCCGCACCCAGAGGTGGAACGAGCGGTGTCCGGTGCTGTCGACGGTCTGCACGCCGACGCCCGACGCGCTCGGGTCGAGGCCGCCGGCGACCACGGCCGGGGGAATGGCGACGACGTTGGTGGAGCCGCCGGATCCGCCGGACGCGTAGTTCGCGCACGAGACCTTCGCCCGCACCGCGTCGAGGTAGCCGCCGGCGTTGCCGACGTAGTCGGCGAGGTCCTCGCGGACGTGCAGTCCTTGCGGTCCGATGAACTCGACCGCGGCGGCGCTGGCGGGCGCGGCGAACGCGGGTCCGGTCGAGCCGCACACACCGCTCCATCCGCCGGGCGCCACGACCGCGCGCTGCGAGTCGGACGGCAGATCGCCGTTCTGCAGCAGCGCAAGCTCGAGCTGGCCCGTGGTGTAGGGCGGCGGGAGCGTGATCACCGGCTCCGCAGTCGTCGAGGTGGTCGCGGGCGCGGTCGAGGTCGACGCGCGTGCCGCTCGACTGGACGCCGGTCGAGTGGTCGTCGTCGTGGAGGCAGCGGTGTCCGACGATCTGTGCTTGTGCGATCCGCACCCGGCCGCAACGAGCGCGACGGCGAGGGCTGCGACGAGGACGTTCTTCGCACTCACTGCCCGCGTCCTCCCATCGCCGAATTGTCATCGCCGACCGGGGCGGCCGCAACCGGACGACCCGGCAATTCGGTCGAACTGGGGACGAGTGCCGCGCACGATCGCGCGACAAGCGCGGCGATCGGGTTCACCCCGGTGGCGCTCGTGTCGAATGATCCTCGGTGCCGTGCAGCTCTGAGCGGTCCTCCCGACGCGTCGCGCGCCTCGTTGCCGCCGCGCTCGTCGCGTCCGCGCTGATCGCGTCCGCGCTCGTCACGATCGGTCCGGGTGCCGCGCCCGCGGCCGCGTCGGGCGCCGGCGGCCCCGCGCCATGGTGGACCGGCCAGTGCGACTCCGGCTGGTGGAACCAGCGCGCCGCCGCGCTCGGCTGGCACGGCGTCGGTGCGCACCCCTTGGGCGCGAGCTATCTCGGCGTCGCCGTGTGCGGCCCGCGACCAGGAGCCGACGACGCGCCCGACGTGTTGTGGCGGCGCGCCGGTTGGGGTGAAGAAGAGTTCGAGTGCGTCGAGCTCGCGATGCGTTTCATGGCGGAGATCTACGGCGTGTCGGCATACGGCGCCAACGGCGACGACGTTGTGCGCAACTACCGCACCACCGACGGCGGTGGTCTCGTCAAGGTGAACAACGGCACCGTCGGCAAGCCGCCCGTGCCCGGTGACGTCATGTCCTTCGACAGCCCGGGCCTCGGACATGCTGCCGTCGTGGCCGCGTCGAGCGTCAACGCGTCGGGCAACGGCTCGATCACGCTACTGAGCCAGAACGACACGACGAACGGGTGGCGCACGCTCGCCGTCTCACACTGGAAGGTCGCGAGCTTCGGAGACCAGGTCCCGTACGGCTGGCTCCACGACCCGGCCGGGCGCGGCAATCCCGGCGCGAAGACCACGGGAGCCGGCTACTGGATGCTCGGCGGCGACGGCGTCGTCTACGCGTTCGGCGGCGTCGGGAACTTCGGTGCCGGTGACGCCCGCGCCACTGCCCTGGCCCCGCGTCACGACGGCCAGGGCTATTGGGTCGTGGACGACGACGGCACCGTGCGCGCCTTCGGCACCGCGCGCACGTACGGAACGGCACCCGACCTCGACGCGGGCGAAGCAATCACGACGATCTCGGGAACGCCGACCGGGAACGGCTATTGGCTCTTCAGCAATCAAGGTCGCGCGTTCGCGTACGGCGACGCGCACTTCTACGGCGACATGCGCAACACCGCACTGAACGGGCCGGTGATCGCGTCCGCGGCGACGGCGGACGGGCGCGGCTATTACATGGTGGGCTCCGACGGCGGCATCTTCACGTTCGGCGACGCGACGTTCCACGGATCGACCGGGAACCTGCACCTGAACGCGCCGATCGTCGGTATCGCGCCAACGCCCGACGGGACCGGGTATTGGCTCGTCGCGACCGACGGCGGCGTGTTCGCGTTCAACGCGCCGTTCCGCGGCTCGATGGGCGCGACGACGCTGAACAAGCCGATCGACGGGCTCGTCGCGTTCGGCAGCGGCTATCTGATGGTTGCCGCGGACGGCGGCATCTTCAGCTTCTCGGATCGGCCGTTCTTCGGAAGCCTGGGCGACAGTCCGCCCGCGCACCCGATCATCGGCGTCGCCGTGTACACGCCGTAGCTCGGTGCGGTGCGCGCGGACAATGTCGGGACGATGACGCTGCGAGTGTCGGCCGCACGACAGACAGCGGCTCGTCCGGAGCGCAAGCTGACGCTATCTGGGGTGGAGTGGCCTCGGGGCGGAGCAGAGGAAGGGGCGGGACGGGGCCCCTTCCTCGGCGCCTGCCGCTCGGCGTCCCTTCTTCGCGTGCTACGCGGTCCGCGCCCGCCGGGCGAGGCCGGCCGCGTCGGCGATCTCGACCTGGCCCCGCGCGAGCCGTAAGAGTCCGTCGTCCTGCGCCTGGCGCAGCACGCGGTTGACGGTCTGACGCGTGGTGCCGGCCATCGTCGCCAGGTCGTCCTGGGTCACCGGGATCGCGGTCGCACCGACCTCGCTGTAGATCGCGGCCAGGCGTCCGAGCTGACGGAACACACGCTTGTCGGCAGGCAGGTACAACGCCTCGAGCAGGCTCTGCGAAGTCGAGCGCAAACGCGCGTCCAGCATCGCGACGAGCAAGCGGCCGGTATTCGGCTGGTCCGCGAGCAGCTTGACGAAGTCGTCACGCGTCAGCCGCATCGTTTCCGTGCGCTCGAGCGCGACGATCGTCGCGGAACGGCGGTCGTCGTCGCCGACGAGCGCCTGCTCGCCGAACGCCTCACCCGGACGGAGCACGTCGAGCGTCGCGACGTCGCCCGACGGCGTCGATACGCGCACGGCGACCGTTCCCTTCGCGAGCAGGTGCACGCAGTCGCCGATCTCGCCTTCACGGAACACGACCTCGTTGCGGCTGTATCGCTGTCGCCGGCAACGCGTGAGCACGGCGCGGCGATCGGCTTCGCTCAAGGACTCCAGCAGCGCCCACTCCATGGCGGACGGACCTCCGACAATCGCATTCGCCGCCCCGCCGCGGACGCTACCGGGGCGGCCCGAGCTCCGGCGAGGCCGCAGCGCGGATCGGGAGAACCCCGGAAGCGCCCGATGCCGGGTCTCCGTCGCGACCCTGGCGGACGTCCGGGGTCTGGCATAACCTGCCGTGGCGAACGGTCCCGGCGGCTTCGCCGGGTCCCGGAGGGGGGCACGCATGGCGGGTCGCTGGGCTTCTCGGCGCGCATCGGTGCGCTTCGTCGCGCCGCGGCTTGCGACCTGCGTCGTGCTCGTCGCCGGCACCGCGGTCGTCGCCGCGAATCCGGCCGCCGCGTCCGGACCATCCGCTCCGACGATCACTCGGGTGACCGCGGGACCGGGTGTCGGTCAGATGTCGCTGCGCTGGTCGTTCCCGAAGGACACCGGCGGCTCGCCGATCACGGGCTTCGAGTACCGCGTCCAGATCGACGGCGGTGCGTTCAGCCCACCCGCGCCGATCGGCGGCGCGGCCGACAAACGCGGCACCGCGCCGTGCGCGGCGCCGGCCGCCGCCGGTCACGGCTGCGCGTACCAGGTCCGCGCGACCAACGGCACGCCCGGCCTGTGGAGTGTCGCGATCGGCACGAACTGGGTACCGCCGAGCTTCGCCGTACTCGGCAAGTCCGTCGGCGGTCCCGATCCAAACACGGCAACGCTGCAATGGCGCGTGCCGAAGACGTCCGGCGGCCTCGACGTCGGCTACGAGTACATGATCGACGAGGGGTCGGGATTCACGGGCCCGTTCACGATCGACCCCGGCACGATCACGTCGGTGCCGACGATCAAGTTCGCCGTCCTGAGTGCGGCGGTGCCGTGCGTACCGACAGGTCCGACGCTCGCCTGCACGTACATCGTCACCGCGTTCAACGGCGCCGGTGCGAGCGTGCCGTCGAAGGCGCGCGTCGCCGCCTTCCATCACCCCGGTCCGCCGACCGGTCTGCAGGTGTACACGAGCGAGGTGTCGCTCGGGACCGGTAACGCGACCCAAGCCGTGTCATGGGATCCGCCCGCGGACACGGGCGGCGTCGCGCTGACCGACTACATCGTCGCCGCGTGCGCGACCGTCAGCGGTTCGTTGTGCACGAACACATCCGCGGGCTGGTCGCAGATCGCGGACATCACCGGTAACCCGCCGGAGACCGACACCATGTACGACTGTCCTGCGAACGGGCGCTGCGGCTACGAGGTCTGGGCGAAGAATCCGTTGGGCAAGGGTTGGGTGTTCGGCTTCGCCGGATCCGGTGGACCGACGAGCCTGACCGGCACGGCGAGCTCGACCGTCCACGGCCAGATCGACCTGCAGTGGCTGAACCCGATCGCCCCCGGCAACTTCGGTCACTACGTGCTCTTCGAGTGCAACACGACGCTCGCGTGCGCGAACGGCAGCTGGACGAACGTGCCCGCCGACGCGGCACCGTGGACGCGTGTCGATCTCGGAACCGCGGTCAGCACGTCGTACGCGTGCGGCGTCGGCGTGCAGTGCATGTTCCGGGTGGGCTACATCGACGCCGACGGGAACATCGGCGGCGTGACGAACGCGGTCACGCTTACCGGGCACTGACGTTTCCGCGCGGCCGCCGGCCTGTTCGGTGGCGTCACCCGCGGTGCTGCCGTCAGGAATGCTCGTTGCCGACGACGGCGCCGCTGAGGATGCTCTCGCTCCCGGTTCCGTCGACGAACTGCATGCGTGCCCGGCATTGATGCGCGCCCGCGCCCCCGGACGTCGTCACCTGCGCCTGCGCCCGGCAGGAGAATGTCCCGGCGAGGAACGGCGCGGTGCCCGTCGGCGGGTACGGGATCGCGTCGCTCACCGTCGTCCAGTTCGAAGTGACGCCGCAGCTCGTGTCGCACACGATCACGCGGTAGTGCTTCGTGCCGGTACCCGTGCTGCCGCTCTCGGCCGGGCCGCGGAAGTGAACCGTCACCGTGTCGCGCGTTCTCCCGGGTGAAACGGTCACGCCGAACGGCGCCCACGGCCGGAGGTCGATCGCCCGCCACGGCCCCGCGCCGCCCCGCCCGTTCACCGCGCGCACGCGCATGACGCACGTCGCCGAACCGGCCTGACAGTTTGCACTCGCGGTCAGCGCGCTCCCGGTATCGGGGAACACTTGGCCCGTCAACACCCACGCGAGACTCGCGGCCGAACACCAGGTGGGGAATCCGACCCGGAGCCCGCAGATCTCGATGTCGTAGCGATCCGGAACGGGTCCGGTGAGCGGCTTCGTCCACGCGAGATCGAGCATCGAGTGTCCGGTCGCGGCGTCGGATCCCGAGTTCCGCACGGTCATGCTCTGGACCAATCCCGGCAGGGTCGTCACCGTCACCTGGGCGGTGAGGGGCGACTTGCCGTGCGAGTTGATCGCGCGCACGGCGTACGCGCACGTTCGCCGGCCCGTGCACGGAATCGTCGCCCGGCCCGACGTCACCGTGGTGAGCAATTGTGCGGCGGCGCCGTCCATCGAGCCGAAGACGTCGTAACCGGTGATCGCGAGTCCGCCGTCGACCGCCGGCACCTTCCAGCTGACCGTGGCGGTACTGAAGTCGTCCGCCGGAGTGGCGTCGACCGCGCGCGGCACACTCGGCGACGTCCACAACGGGACCGCCTTGCTCGGCGCGCCGAAGCCGAGGACGTTGGCCGCGTAGATGCGGAAGAGGCAACCCTGTGAACCGGGGCTCGCGTTGGTGCACACGAACGACGGGAACACTGCGGTGGACTGCGCGAGGTTCTTCGACGCGAACGAGTGCACGGCCGACCACGTGGTCCCGCCGTTGACCGACACGGAGAAGCCGTAGGTCGAGATGCCGCTGCCGCCGTCGCGCGCCTTCGCCCAGGTGACCAGGACCGCGCCGGGCGCCGGTCCGGCGAAGGCGGTCACGATGAGGGGCGCCCCCGGGAGCGTGATCGCCGGTGCCGGCGAGGCGGGGACCACGACCGCGCCGGCGAGAGCCGCGGCGGCGGCCGCGACCACGATCGAACGGCGCATCCACCCGGCCGTTCGCCGCCCGAGGCGCTTCGGCGTCATTGCGGCCCCCTACGTGAGAATGCGATCCCTCCCTGGCGCCGAATGAATTACCAGAAATTCCCTGGTGGGGCGATCCAAGGCGCGTCTTCAGCCGTCTTCACCGCCGCCCCGGCCGTGATGATCCTTGTTCTTCGCGGGCGCGGGCGGCGGCGGGCCTCCCGGTTTCGGTGGCGCGGGCTTCTGCGGGATCGTGGTCGGCGTCGTCGTGGTCGGCGTCGTCGTGGTCGGCGTTGTCGTCGTGGGGATGAGCGAGAGGTCGGAGCCGACGGCCGCGGCCGCGGCCGCGGTGAGGATGCGTGCTGCCGCGGCAGCACTCAGGTCTCTGTGGGCTCGGAAAAGCGCCACCATCCGGCGCACTTCGGCGAGGCGCGCGTTCGCGCCGGCGACGTCACGAGCCGCGGCCGCGGCTCGCACGCGCGCGACGGCCGATTCCAGCTGCACCGACGCCTGCCGATCGATGTTCGAATGGCCGCCGCAACCCGCGGCCGCGAGCCCGAACGCGACGGAGCCGGCGGCGAACCGTCGGAACCTCACGGCCGCACCGACTGCTCGAGGTGTTGCAAGGCGTCGTCGAGTCGTTGCAGCAGTGAGCCCGCGGCCGTCGCCGGAGACGTCGGGGTCGACGGTGCTGCTGCAGTCGAGGGTGTGGCCCCGCGCCCCGGATGCGCGGGCGCGTTCGGCGGCGCGGATCCAGGTCGCCACACGATCGCGAGGACGAGGAGCACGGCGACGGCGACCGCGGCCACGAGTGCCCATGCCCGGCGGTCGTCACCCGGCCATCCGGCACGCCGGCGGGAACCCCTTCGGCGTTGCACTCGCGGCTCCGGCGCCCGCTCGGGCGAGGACGCCGGCAACACTCGGGTCGATTCGGGAGCCGGCGCGGCCGCCGGCGAGAGCACCGTGCGGTCGAGCTCGGTCGGCTGCAGGGCGCGTGCCATCTCCCCCGCCGATGCGAAGCGATCGTCGGGATCGTGCTGCATCGCTCGCTCGATGACGGCCGTCAGCTGCGCGTCGAGCTGCAGTCGCGCCGCGCGGAGCGGCTCGGCGCACGAGGCCACGACCGCGTGGGCAACGGCCGCGGGCGCGTCGCCGGCGAACGGCTTGCGACCGGCGGCCGCTTCGTACAGCACGACCCCGAGCGAATAGAGATCGCTTCGGTTCGTCGCCGGTGCGCCCTCGAGTCGCTCCGGCGCCATGTACGCGACGCTGCCGATGACGTCTCCGGTTGCCGTGTGGTCGACTCCGCTGAGGCTCTTGGCGATGCCGAAGTCACCGATCTTGATCGAGCCCTCGGGACCGACGAGGAGGTTCGACGGCTTGATGTCGCGGTGCACGATCCCGAGATCGTGCGCGGCCTGCAGTCCGGCGAGTACGTCCGCCGCGATCGAGCGCAGGCGCGCTTCGTTCAGCGGGCCCCGAGCGATCTCGGTCGCGATCGTGACGCCCGACAGGCACTCCATGACGATGAAGGGGTCACCGCACGCCGCGTCGGTGTCGAAGATCGTGACGACGTTGCGGTGCGAGATCCGGCCCGCGGCATTCGCCTCGTCCGCGAACCTCCGGCGCACGACGGGGTCGGAGGCCAAGGCCGGCGCGAGCACCTTGATCGCCACCCGCCGCTCGAGACGGTGGTCGAAGGCCCGGTGGACCGTCGCCATCCCGCCGCTTCCGATCACGTTCTGCAACTCGTAGCGGCCGTTGAGGAATGCCGGCGGCGCGGATCGGCGCGGTCTCGCCATGACGAGGGCGTCCTCCTATCGAGTCGCGCGGCGCGGCGCCGCGTCCGCCTCGTTCTGGGATACCCAACGCGAACGCGATCGCCACATGCACGCGGCGCGGCGTTTCCGGAACGTCAGCGCTGGAGTTCGACGATCAGGCCGATCAGCGCGATCGCGGTTACCAGACCGACGACGACACACGTCGTCCCGACGAGTGCAGCGAGTTTGACCGCGCTGGTCAGGACTGCTTTCGGATCATGCGTCGGCGGTGGTGCGGGCACGCTCCGGTGGGGAATCATGCCCGGCCCGCTCTGGCCGCATCTCTCTTGCGCGTGTGCATGCCCTTGTCTCCTCAGGACACCAAGTTGCACACGTCCTTTCCACCGCGCGACGTCGGAAAACCGGTTGGCGCGGAAATGTCGCGAAGAACACGCGTGTGACTCTGCGGCCCGAGGCGATCCGGGTCACGCGCCCCGGTCATCGGCCTGATCGCCGCCGGCTGACCGTCAGCCGAACGCCACCCCTTCTGCCGATCCCGACGACTCGGGGTCGGGAAGTCGCAGCATGCGCAACGCGGTGAGCAAACCGAGCGCGGCGGCGATGATCGGCACGAGCAACGCGATCTGGAGCGCCCGGTGACGCGCGTGCGTGTTGATGCGGATGATCTCGGCCTGCACCTCTGCACTCTCGCCGGACAGCTGCTGCTGGAGCTGCGTGTTGCTCATGACCTCGGCGTCGTGCTCGAGCGTCGTCGCCACCTGCTGCTGCTGAGCGGGCGTGAGCACCTTGCTGTTGTTCGCCAGATTCGTGAAGCTGAACGAAAGCATCGCAAGCAGGATCGCGCCGCCGAACGCCAACCCGAACGACAGACCGAACGAGCCGCCGGCCGAGTTCACGCCGGCCGCCTCGCTGACGTGCTCCTCCGAGATCGGTGCCAGCGTGTAGTTGTTCAACTGTGAGACGAGCAGGCCGAGTCCCGACCCGGCAATCAGCAACGGCACGAGCAGATACCAGCCCGAGTGCGCGCGAGGAACGATCGGGAGGAGGATCACCATGCCCGTGAGCAGGAGCGCGAAACCGGCGCAGATGATCGACGCCGGCCGCCGGTTGCCCGCGCGCTTGCCCGCGAGGAGCGCCATGCCGAACATGCTCAGCGAGAGGGGCGCGATCGACAGTCCCGCCGCCATCGCGTTGTACTCCAACACCATCTGCAGGTAGATGGGCAGCGCGATCATCGTGCCGCCCAGCGCTATCTGTTGCAGCATCTGGCCGGTGATGCCGTAGCGGAACAGCTTCGCCCGGAACAGGTCCGGGTCGAGCAACATCGGCTTGCCTGCGCGCTTGCGGCGCACGAGCCAGTACGCGAGGCCGGCAAGCGCGGCCGCACCGAGGGCGATCAACGCGAAGACGTACTCGCCACCCTCCTGCCACACGAGGATCCCGAGCACGACGCCGCCCATGCCGACGACCGACAGCACCGCGCCGACGAGGTCGATGTGCCGCGGGCCGGTGTACGGCGCGTCGCGCACGAGTCTGATGCCCGAGAGAACGACGATGATGATGACGTCTTCGAGCAGGAACGCGATCCGCCAGGACAGATACGTGGTAATGAAACCGCCGAGGAGCGGCCCGACCGCGGCCGCGATCGCGGCGGAGGCGCCGACGAGCGCGTACGCCTTCTTCTGCGCCGCGCCCTCGAAGTTGCCGTGCACGAGCGACTGCATCGCCGGCAGCAACAGCGACGCGCCGATCCCACCGATGATCGCCCAGAAGATGATGACGGCGAGCAGACCCTGCGCGAGGGCCATCGCCAGCGCGCCGATCGCGTACGCGAGCAGACCGAGCACGTACGCGCGTTTTCGGCCAATGAGGTCGCCGACCTTGCTGCCGATGAGGATGAACGCCGCGGAGACGAGCGCCTCGAGCGCGATCGCACTTTGCACGCCGCTCACCGTCGTTCCGAGATCGTGCACGACGGCCGAGATCGAGACGTTCATGAGCGACGTGTCGACCACCAGGACGAACATCGCCATCGCGAGCAGGATCGCGAGGCGGGGATTGCCCGACGATTCGGATACCGGGACCGCCGCGTCTTCCTGCATGCGCGCAATACTCGCACGCAAGGGAGCCCGCCGTGGCGGCCTCGGATCTACGGTCGATCGAGCCGATCGCCCGCGATCGAGACGAAATGCTTCATGGCCCGGTTCACGCCCGTGCGGTCGCCGGTCGCAACGAGATCGAGCAGCAACCCGCGCACGACGGCCAGCACGAGCCGGCCCTCGTCGCGCGTCCGTCCGCGCGGGAACAGATCGAGCCAGTCGTCGACGAGCGCAGGAACGAGGCGGTCGAAGGGCGGCTCACCCTGCGCGCCCCGTGCGTAGCACTCGTAGAACAAGCGCTCGAACGGCCACATCTCGGGCTCGGCGAGCCGTTTCCACATCGCCTCGAGCGTGGTCGCGTCGCTCGGCCGCGATCGCAGGAGCTCGCGCTGCTGCGCCTCGACCTCGGTGACGATCGCGACCAGCAGACCGTCACGCGATCCGAAGTGATGGATCAGCATCCGGTGGCTCGTGCCCGCGTCGGCCGCGAGGTCGCGCAGCGATCGCGCGCCGAGTCCGTGACGCGCGATCGATTCGATGACGGCTTGGAGGAGCGCCGCGCGCGGCGGGTTGTCGATGACCGTCACGCGGCCCGGTGATGTTCGCAGCGCTGCTTGAGCCCGGCGGCTTCCATGCGCAGGTAGTCGCGGGTCAACCTGCCGTACACCTTTGCGATCACGACGCCGAGCGGGCCGTGCTGCTCGATCGTCTGGTGCACGCGCGTCGTTCCCGCGTCGACGGCCACGAGCGTGTGCGTCGCGGTGGTCCGCACGCCGGGGCCTTTGGCGACCCACGTCCACGAACGGCCCGGGTCGACGGCCGTGACCTCCCACTGCGCGGTCGGCAGCTTGGGCTGGTCGATACGGACGCGCGCCCCGACGACCAGGTCGGCACCGTCGGTGTACTCGCTCGTCCGCACCGAGGCGGTCCACTCGGGCCAGCGCTCGACGTCGCTGTAGACGGACCAGACGTCGGCGATGCCGGCGTCGATGAGGACTTCGTCGTCGAACTGCATGTACCAAATGGTACACTCGCTGGCGCGGCGCGGCAAGCGAAATTCAGATCGTCGACGCAAGCCACGCCACGACCGCACCGGCGGGCCCGGTCCGGGCCTGACGGTGCCCGGTACCCGCCCACAGGTTCGTCGCGTCCGCATCCGACTGCCGGACTGCCGCGGCGCGCAACGGTCGCGTGAGGTGGTGGATCTCGGGGTACGCGCTCGGCGCATCGCAGTGTCCGCGCACGAATCGGTTGCGCAGACCGCGTGCACGTCGACCCGTGAACGCGCGCGTCAGCTCAGTCGTCCCGAACGCCGGGTCCACGAGCGCCGACTTGTGGAGCGAGGACGCACCCGATTCTTCGGTGCGCAGGAACGCGGTGCCGGCCTGCACCGCGACCGCGCCCGCGTCGATCGCGGCGCGAACGTCGTCCGGTCCGGCGACACCCCCGGCCGCGATCACGGGCAGCCTCGATACGGCGCGCACCGAAGCAACGAGATCGAGCGTCGACAGTTGGTCGTCGTCGCCCTCGTCGTCGAACGAGCCGCGATGCGCTCCGGCCTCGAAGCCCTGTGCACACACGACGTCGGCTCCCGCGGCCTCCGCCCTGCGGGCCTCGGCGGCATTGGTGACCGTCGCAACGACGACGATGCCGCGGTCTTGCAGCCGCCCCACGTCGCTGCGGTCCGGACAGCCGAAGGTGAAGCTGCAGAGTGCGGGCGCGGCTGAGGTGACGACGTCGAGCTTCGCTTCCCATCCGTCGTCCTCCCAGCGCGGTGTACCGAGTTCGACGTCGAGGCGCGCCGCCTCGGGCGCGAGCTCGAGCGCGTAGGCCGCGACCGCGTCCGGATCGCGTGTCGCGCGTCCCGGAACGAAGATGTTCACGCCGAACGGGCGCGTCGTTCGCGCCCGGACCGCGCGCAGTTCCGCATCGACATCCGTCGCGGTCTTGTAACCCGCGGCCACGAAGGCGAACCCGCCGGCGTCGGCGACCGCGACGATCAGATCGACGGTCGAGGGGCCGCCGGCCATCGGCGCCGCGATCACGGGACGGTCCCAGAGGCCACGGAAGCTCACCGCCGACGCCATCGCCGGTCATTCGAGCACAAGCCAGTCGACCGGATCGCCCGTCGCTACCCTTCGCAACGTGGCGATCACGGGCATGGCGAACTTGGCGGTGAAGGTCTCCGACCTCGATGCCGCGTGCACGTTCTACAAGACGGCCGGCGCCGAGGTCCGCGATCGGATGGAGTGGGGCGGCGGTGAACGCGCCGACGTGTACCTCGGACCGGTGATGATCACGCTGTTCACGCGCGCGATCTACGAGGACGCGGTCGGGCTCCCAGACGAAGGATTCCTGCATCCCGCGCTTTTCACCGACGACCTCGACCGCGAGCTCGAAGGTCACGACGTCGTCTGGGGACCGGCAGTGGTGGAGGGAACGTTCGGAAAACGGCGCATCGCGTTCGTCAACGCACCGGGTGGCATCCGGCTCGAGTTCATGGAACAACTTGAGTCCTGACGGTGCTTCGCGCGGGCCGGTCGCCGAGCGCGCCGTCCACCGGACCGCCGCACAACGAGACGTGCGAAAGCGCTCCGTGACCACGCGTCGACTCGCAACGAGCGAGACGACACAAATCGGACGACTCACGAAGTCGAGTGCTTGACACGCGCGCGCTCGGTCACCACACTCGGCGCGGGTAGGGGTAGCTCAAGGAGGGGCGGGCGTTGCGTTTCGGGCGAGCTGGACGCGAGATGCGCGCGTTACGCGCATTGCATCGCAAGGTTTGGGGCGAGAAGGCGTACGACGCGAGGTATGCGTCGCCGACGTCGCGGGCGTCGGGTGGCGACCGAACCCGCGCCGCCGGATTCGCGTCGATCGCGCTGGGCTTGTTGTGCGTACTGTTCGGCGTCGCGCCGTCGGTCGCGCACGCGACGCAGACGAATCCCGGCCACGCGAACACGCTGTGCTACGGCAACGGTGGCGGGTATTCGGTGTCGGCGGGCGCGGGCGCGCTCGGCGGGGGCTGCACACCGCACTACCCGACGACGACGACCTACCGGCCCACAACAACGACGTACCGGACCACGACAACCTGCCCGCCGAAGACGACGACCACGACGAAGAGCACGACGACGACCGCGCCGCCTCCGACCACGACGTCGACGGTCGCGGTCACGACGACCACGTCGACCGTCCCGCCGACGACGACGACCTCGACGAGCCCGACGACGCTTCCGCGTGAGGAAACGACCACCACGTCATCGACGGTGCCCGCCTCGACGACGACCATCTCGGCCGTGACGACGACGACGATCTCGACCGTCACCACGGCGGGCGAATCGACGACGACCGTGCCCGGTTCGACGACGACGGTCAAAGACACCGACGTCACCGCCGCCGCGTCGTCCACGACGGTGCCGGCAACGGGGGCTTCGCTGCCGTTCACCGGCGGCGACTCCGACTCGATGGTCCTCGCCGGGCTCGTGTTCATCGCCGCCGGTCTCGGACTCACGCGCCGCACGCCGCGGCAACGCTGACGGAATCGCAGGCAGCCTCGCCGGCGGGGCGAGGCTGTTTGCCGGCTGAGCATCGTCGCCCTCCCACCTTCTGCGAAAGGGAAGGGTTCGAGCGTTCAGCCGACCTGCGAGACCGCGGGGAGGGCGGACCGGCAACAAGCCTCCCCGCCGCCGCGCCGCGCTAAACGCGACCCGCGCCGCGCGGGAGTGCGCGTGGCGCGGCATGCGCCGCGCTGGTGTTTGTTTGTGCTCCGGCGCGCGGGGTACAGCACGAACCGAGGTGATCGACGCGCGTGAGTCGCCTCATGCGGTGAACGGAAGCGCCGGGCCAGGAGGATGCAGATGGTCGCAGCGTTCGCGGTCGGCTTGACGGTACCGGTGGCCGGAGTTCTCCTCTTTCTCGTCCTTCCGTGGATGGAACGTTGGCTCGACGCCGATGACGCCAACGGGGCCAGGACCGCGCCGTCGCCGCGCGGCTCGGACTCGACCGTCGACGACGGCTGACGAGCCGCCAAGCCGGCGACGCATGCCCAACTGGGTCGGATTCCTGTAGGTTTTGCGCCGTTCGTGCGGCGGGCCGGACTCGTTCGTCGAGCGCATGGAGCGGGACACGACGTGAGCGGCCGGTTCGAAGCCAACATCGAGACGGGCGCGCCGCTCGACATCGTCCTCGACGAGACCTCCGCACGCGATCTGTCGTACTTCTTGACCCACGTGCACCCCACTTGGGACGCCCCGCTCGAGCGGCGCGTCGTGGCATGGAGAGACGGGCGCCGGTGTGTCGTCGACGTCCGCGTCGCGGTCGAGCCCGAAGGCGGCTGGTCGCTGGCGTTCAGTGACGAGCGCGAAGACGACCAGGCACCCGATCTTCCGGAGCCGGTCGATCCTCGCCTCGACGCACTGGCGACGATGGCGTGGATCACCGACGACGAACGTCTCGCTCGGTGGTTCAATGCCGCGTGGTGCGACTTCGTCGGTTCGCAACTGTCGGGCGAGCTCGGCTGGGGATGGATGCGCCACGTCCATCCCGACGACCTCGTCGGGCTGCTGCAGTCGTACGAGGAAGGCCACGTCGGCCGGCACGGGTTCGACCACGTCGCGCGGCTCGCGGGGAACGACGGCGACTACTGGTCGGTGCGCGTCCGTGGCGTGCCCCGCCTCGTCGACGACCGGTTCAACGGATTCATCGGGATATGCGTGCCACTGTCGCGTGCGCTCGCCGAGACCCGACCGGCCGCGCCCGTCATGGGTGCGATGCCGCCTTCCGACGAGGACACGCGCATCGTCGTCGACCGACTCGCCAACCTCGAGGCCGCGCTGCAGATCGCGCGCCCGGCGGAAGCGCTGGAGGCGACGTGCCTGCGCCGTCTCGCCGCGGCTTGGGCCGCACAGCATCCCGCCCTCGACCGTTGGCGCGACGACATCGCGCTCGCAGTCGGTGAGGCGACGGCGAACGCCGTGATCCACGCGTACCGCGCCGCGCCGGGTGTCGTCCGGCTGGAGTGCGCGCTCCGCGACGACCACGCCGAGATCAGGATCCGCGACTGGGGTACCTGGGAGACACCGTCGTCGGGACGCGACAGTCGCGGCATCCGGTTGATGCAGCGGTTGTGTGACTCGTTCGAGCTCCGCCACATGCCGCAAGGAACCGAGGTCGTCCTTGGCTACTCGATCGATGCGGGCCCCTCGGGCGTTCCGGGGCGGGCTCCGCTACCGTAGAACCTGACACGCGTGTCAGGCATCGGACGAACGGGGGACCCGTGGAGCTGCCGAAGATCATCAGCGTCGACGATCACGTCGTCGAGCCCGCGCACGTCTGGCAGACCTGGTTGCCGCAGAAGCACCGCGAGCAGGGCCCGCGAGTGGAACGCAAGCGGTGGGGTGCGTTCCGCCTGAAGAAGGGGGCCAAGTACGAGATGACCGAAGATCCCGAGGGCGAGTGGGGCGACGCGTGGATCTACGAGGACAAAGTCATCTATGTCCAGAAGAAGTTCGTCGCGATCCCGAAGATCGCGACGAACGGCGACGACCTGTCGACGTTCGACAAGACGGTCATGACGATGACCGCGGTCACGTACGACGACATGCGGCCCGGGTGCTACGACGCCAAGGAGCGCAAGAAGGACTTCGAGGTCAACTGGGTCGACGGATCGCTTCCGTTCCCGACCTTCCCGCGCTTTTGCGGGCAGACGTTCTACGAAGCGGACGACAAGGAGCTCGCGCTCGCGTGCGTCGAGGCCTACAACGACTGGATGGTCGAGGAGTGGTGTGACCCGTCGATCGGCGTCAACATCCCGCTCTGCATCATGCCGCTCTGGGACGTTTCGCTCGCGGTGAAGGAGATCGAGCGGAACGCGGCGCGCGGCGTGCGCGCCGTGTGTTTCTCCGAGCTGCCGACGCGGCTCGACCTCCCGAGCGTTCACACCGGGCACTGGGACCCGATGCTGCAAGCGTGTAACGACACCGGCACGACACTGTGCATGCACGTGGGCTCGTCTTCGAGCGATCCGTTCTCGTCGAGGGATGCGCCTGCCGGCGTCGGCGGCATGGTCGCGTTCAACAACACGATGGCGTCACTCGGCGACTACCTGTTCGGCGGAATAATGCACCGGTTCCCGAAGCTGAAGCTCGCGTACTCCGAGGGCCAGATCGGTTGGATTCCGTACGCGCTCGAACGCGCCGACACAGTGTGGGAAGAGCACAACGCGTGGCAACACTCGAAGCGGCTGTGTCCCGAACCGCCGTCGAGCTACTACTACGACCGCGTGTTCGGCTGCTTCACGTGGGACCGTCACGGCGTGCGATCGCTCGACGAGGTGGGTGAGAACAACATCTGCTTCGAGACCGACTACCCGCACACCGACACCACGTGGCCGAACTCGAAGGCGTACTGCGAACGGGTGCTCGAAGGGCTGAGCGACGAGAACAAGTACAAGATCCTGCGCGGCAACGCGATCCGCATGCTCGAACTGGATCGCGTGTAGCGACCCGGACGCACGCGGGCTGCGCACGGATGGTCACGGCAGGCTTCATCGGTCTCGGGAGCCAGGGTGCCGGTATGGCGTCGCGCATCGTCGAACAAGGGGTGCCCACCACGCTTTGGGCCCGGCGCGCCGACGCGCTCTCGCCGTTCGACGGCCGGGCCGCGTTCGCGGGCGATCCGTTCGAGCTCGGCGCGCGCAGTGACGTCGTCGGCGTCTGCGTCACCGACGGCCCCGCGGTCCGCGAGGTCGTGCTCGGGGCGCGGGGTGTTCTCGCGGGCATGCGCGCCGGCGGCGTGCTGGCCGTCCATTCGACGATCGGACCCGATGAATGCATCGAGCTCGGCGCCGTCGCCGCCGAGCGCGGCGTGCTCGTCATCGACGCGCCGGTGAGCGGTGGCGGCGCGGTCGCGGCTGCCGGTCAGCTCACCGTGTACGTCGGTGGCGACGACGACGCCGTTCTCTTCGCCCGTCCGGTTCTCGAGACGTACGGAAATCCGGTGTTCCACATGGGGCCGCTCGGCGCGGGCCTGCGCACGAAACTGCTGAACAACGCGCTCGTCGCCGCCCACTTCGCGCTGGCGCACGACAGCTTCGCGCTCGGAACGGCCGAAGGTCTCGACCCCGCGACGCTGGCCGACGCGCTACGCAGCGGAAGTGGCCGCAGCTTCTCGCTGGAAGTGTTCCTCGGGCTCGGTTCCTTCGAACCGATCGCCGATCACGTCGGTCCGATCATGGCAAAGGACGTCGACTTGTTCGCGCGCGAGACTGCCGGCGACGGCGAACGCGCGACGCTGCTCGAAGCAGCCGACCGCTTCCTGCGGCTCATCGGTCACCCGCGCAAGGAGTCCGAAAGAACATGACGACGACCGGGCACGCGCGACCGAGCATCGACACCCGGACGCGTTCCGTCGGCGGCGCCGCACCCGTCGACGCGGCGGACTTCTTCGCCGGGCCATGGCGCTCCGCGATCGAGCGCAACGGCGCGCGCGCTGCGCTCGACGCCGAACACCTCGGGTTGCCGCCGCTCACGCTCGTCGTCGACCGCGAGCCGTTCACGATCCGGGCGGTCGACGGCGTCATCGCCGTCGACGCGCGACGCTCCGACGACGGCCTCCAGGTGACGCTCGACCGCGGTGCGTTCGGTGATCTCGTCGCCGAGGAACGCACCGCGCTCGGGCTCGTGGTGGGCGGGAGAGTCGAAGGCGACCCCGCATCCAACGACGCGTTCTGTGCGTGGGACCCGGTGCTGCGCTCATTGCTCGACGGCCGGCCCGTGTACCGGCCCGGAACGGTGACGTTGCGCGACCGCGACGGCGCACCCCTCGACCTCGACCAACGGTTCCTCCTCGGTGACGACGACGCGGCCGCGGCGTACTTCCTCGGCGAGGCGGGCTTCGCGTTGATCCAAGACGTTTTCTCCGACGCCGAGATGGACGCGGTCGACGCCGACCTCGCGCGCGCGGTCGCGCAGGCATCGCCCGACGACGGATCGTCGTGGTGGGCGGCGACGAGCGACGGCGAGCGCTACCCGTGTCGCATCCTCAACCTGGCCGAGCAGTCGCCGGCGCTGCGCGCGCTGATCCACGACCCGCGGTTCCTGGCGATCGGTGAACTGCTCGGCGACGGGCACCGGCCCGGTGACCCGTTCGGCGAACACTTCGCCGACGTCACCGCCGAGGGACTGCTCAAGCGGGTCGACTCGGTCGAAGGTCTCGTGTGCCTGCCGTGGCACAAGGACTGCGACCGCGGCGGCCACTCGATGTTCTGCTCGGGCCTCACGATCGGCATCTGCCTCACGCCCGTGGACGAAGCGCACGGCGGGCTCGACGTGACGGCCGGATCGCACCGGGCGAACATCGCGCGGGCGCAGGTCGACCGCGGACTCGATCTTCCCGCGATCACGCTGCGCGCCGGGCGCGGCGACGTCACCGTGCACACGTCGTGCACGTTGCATCGGTCGACCCATCCGAAAACCCGGGAGCGGCGCGTGGCGTACACCGGATTCGCGCTGCCGCCCCGGCCCGGCGACCGTCAGGCGACCGAAGCGCAGCCCCGGCTGCGCCGCGAGCGATCCGCGATCGGCAGCGACAAGGCGCGCACGCGCCTCGGGGCCGATGCCGGGCGCGACAACGATCATCACTGAACGAGGGAGGCCGGCGTGGACGGCGACGAGTTGGAACAGGCGCGGCTGACGGTCGCGGCGGAGCGGACCGAGATCGGCCGGCGTCGGTATCGCGAGGTCATGGTGTCGGACGCCCCGCCGCCGATGACGCCCTATCTCGAACGCGGCGTCGTCGACTCGGTGTTCGGCGAGCTCTGGAACCGTCCGGGCCTGTCCCGGCGCGACCGCCGGTTCGTGACGCTGGCCTGCGTCGCGGCCGCGGCGGTCGAGGTGCCGATCGAGCAGCACGTCTATGCAGCCATGGCGAGCGGCGACCTCACCCGCGCGGAGATGCAGGAAGTCGTCCTCCACTTCGCGTATTACGCGGGCTGGCCCCGGGCGTCGGCGCTCGAAGCCGCCTATTACCGGGCCGTCGCCCGCCTCGACGCCGAGTCTGAGGCCTGACCGCGCCCTCGGGTCAGCCCTGACAGGATTGCCTGCACTGTCCTACGATGCGCTCGAAGCGGGCGCCGGTGACCAGCCGGATGCGGGGGGCAGCATCGTGGGGAAACCGAGGCGTCGATGCTGGCCGGTCGCTCTCGCCGTGACGCTGGTCGTGCCGATCGCCGCGCTCCAGGTTCGGACGGCAGCCCGCGCCGGAGCAGCACCGCCCCCGACGATTACGAACTATCCGGCGCCGTACAACATCTCCGATGCGTGCGGGATCACGTCCGGGCCGGATGGCGCGTTGTGGTTCACCAACAGGCGCGGGAACTCGATCGGGCGGATGGACACTTCCGGCAACCTCGTCACGTATACCGACGCGACCGTCGCCGCCCCGTGTTCGATCACGACCGCACCCGACGGCGCGCTGTGGTTCACGAACTTCGGAATCCAGTCGGCCGGGTCAATCGGCCGGATCACGACCGACGGGACGATCAGCAACTACACGGGCGTGGGAGTTTCCGGCCCGAGCGGAATCACGACCGGGCCCGACGGCGCGCTGTGGTTCACGAACAACCGCAACGACTCCATCGGACGAATCACGACGGATGGCGCGGTCACCAACTTCACGTCACCGACGATCGGAAGCCCGGGGGCGATCACGTCCGGTCCCGACGGCGCGCTGTGGTTCACCAACGGGGATTCGATCGGCCGCATTACGACGACCGGAACCGTCACCGCGTACTGGAAGACGGGAATGCAGTCGCCCTCGGGCATCGCGTCCGCGGGCGGGGCGCTGTGGTTCACGAACGGGATCGAGCAGGGCTCGATCGGGCGCATCAGCACGACCGGGACGATCAGCCTCCTGTCCGATCCGAGCATCTACGGACCGGTGAGCATCACCCCGGGGCCCGACGGCGCGCTGTGGTTCACCAACGTCAGCAACAGCACGATCGGTCGAATCACGACCGTTGGCAAGATCACGCACTTCACGACGCCGTTCGTGTCGAGCCCGTCCGGGATCACGTCCGGGCCGGACGGCGCGTTGTGGTTCACCGATTACGACGCGATCTGGCGGATCTCGACCGCCGGGGTCTTCACCCGCTACCGCGCCCCCGGTCCGCAGCGACCGTCGGGCATGACTGCGGGGCCCGACGGCGCAATGTGGTTCACGAACGTCGGCAACGACTCGATCGGCCGGATCGACGCGAGCGGATCGATCACCACGTATTCCGGGAACGGCGTCCTCGCACCGCTCGCGATCACAGTCGGATCCGACGGCGCGCTCTGGTTCACGAACAGCGGAAATCAGGCGCTGGGGCAGAAGGATTCCATCGGTCGCATCACGACCGCCGGCGCGATCACCAACTTCACCGATCCCGGGTTGGCCGACCCGAGCGAGATCACTTCCGGCTCTGATGGTGCGCTGTGGTTCACGAACTCCGGCAGCAATTCGATCGGCCGCATCACGACCGCCGGATCAGTTACGTATTACACGGACGCAACCGTTTCCAGTCCGACTGACATCACCAACGGACCGGACGGTGCGCTGTGGTTCACAAACTCGGCCAACAATTCGATCGGCCGCATCACGACCGCCGGCGCGATCACGAACTACACCAACGTCAACATCTCGACGCCACTCGGCATCACGACCGGACCGGATGGTGCGCTGTGGTTCACGAACGACGGTCACAACGCGAACTGGGTCGGTCGCCTGACGACCGACGGAACCTTCACGAGAGTCAACGCCGTGATCGCTCAACGCATCACGGCCGGACCCGATGGTGCGATGTGGTTGACCGATTCCGAAGACGATCTCGTGGCGAGGCTCACAACTGACGGGATCTTCACTTCGTACTTCGACCCCACCATCTCGCAGCCTTGGAGCATTGCGCCCGGTCCCGACGGCGGGATGTGGTTCACCAACGGCGGCAACAGCTCGATCGGGAGGATCAGCATTCCGCCGCCGCCGGCTGCGCCGGACCCGCCGACGGACGTGACCGCGGAAGCGACGTCGCAGGGAGCCGTCGTCGACTGGGTTGCACCGGTGGGCGACAACGGCAGCCGCATCACCTCGTACACGGTCACCGCGTCTCCCGGCGGAGCAACGGCAGTTGTCGACGGCGGGCTGCGAACCGCGACGGTCACCGGGCTCGACGACGCGACGACCTACACGTTTACGGTTCATGCGACGAACCTCCTTGGCGACAGCGCGGAGTCAGCACCCTCGAACGCGATCAGCTACCAGAAGCACGTCCCCGGCATGCCGACCTTCGTGAGCGCTTCCAAGGCGATTGGGAGCGCGTTCCTGCAATGGTTGCCGCCCGACGACGGCGGAAGTCCGATCACGAGCTACGTGATAACGGCGTCGCCCGGAGGCGCCACGGTGACCGTCAACGGACCGGCGGATTCAGGACAGTTCCCTGGGCTCGACTACACCACGAGCTACACGTTCACCGTGCACGCGGTGAACGCGATCGGAGCCGGGCCTGAATCGGCGCCGACGACCGCGATCGTCGCGAACGGTCCTCCGGGCGCTCCCCAGAACGTCACCGCGGTTGCCGGTGACAGTTCTGCGGTCGTGTCCTGGACGGCTCCCGACGATCACGGGTTGCCGATCCTGGGCTACACCATTTCGGTCGCTCCGGGTGAGGCGCAGGTTTCGGTTCCTGCCGATCAGACGTCGGCGACCGTCTCGGGTCTCACGAATGGGACCGCATACTTCTTCGAGGTGTGGGCAACGAATGCCGCCGGCGCGGGCCTCGGGTCGGACTCCTCGAACACCGTCACGCCGACCGCGGCCCCGCCCTCTGCCCCGGTTGTGACGGTCTCGTTCCCTTCGACCGAGTCCGGATACTTCAGGTCGACCCCGGCAACCGGCGCGGTGTACGCGAACGACGCGACAACGGGTGGGAGCGCAATCGTCGCCATCGACTGCACCGGTGCAACGGTGTCGGGGTTCGCGGCGGTCGGAACACTCGCATCCGCCACACTCTCGGTCTCCGGTGACGGAACACATTCCGTCAGCTGCACCGCGACTGACGGTGCCGCGAACACCGGTGCGGCAGCAGGCTCGGCCAACACTGCGACAGTCAGGATTGACACGCAGGCACCGGTCGGACCCGTCTCGGGCCTGAGCGCGGCGGGAGCAACCACACTCGCGGCAGCAATTCCCGTGACGTGGTCGGCGACGGACAATTTCTCCGGCGTGGCGTCATACGACGTACAAAGCCGCACGTCTCCATGGAGCGGCTCGCCTGGTGCATGGACCAACTGGAAAGTTGCGACGAGCGCGCGCTCGGCAACGTTCACCGCGAAGCTGGGGTCGACAAACTGCTTCCGCGAACGGGCAACCGACAACGCCGGAAACATCTCGGCGTGGAGCGCGCCGCAGTGTAAGGCGATGCCGCTTCGTTCGGATCAGTTGTTGCATTCGGCGGGCTGGACCAAGCGGGTCAGCTCGGCCTACTACGCGGGATTCGCATACTCGAGTGCCATTCACGGCGCCAAGATGACGCGGACCGGGATCGTCGCCAGGCGACTCGCGGTCGTGCTCACCGAGTGCGCCATCTGTGGGACGGTCCAGATCCGGTGGAACGGTGTCGTTATTGCCAACGTCAACACACATCGATCCGCGACCGCCCGCAAGCAGGTCGTTCAAATCGCGAACTGGGAGGGACCCCATGCAGGCACGGTCACCCTCACGGTCACGAGTCCGACCGGCAAGGCTGTGGTCGTCGAAGGGCTGAGCATCTACAACGCGTAGTTGCGCGGGGGTCGGCCTGCGCCCACCCGCCGAGCCGGAAACGGACAGTCCTCAGTGAATCATCAGGACCTCCGCGTCAAGTTTTCGGCCCCGAACAGCCGATATTCCGATCGGATACCGAGGGGGTCGACGATGGAGCAGATCGTCGTATTGGTCCTGGCGGCGCTGAGCGGCGTCGCCGGGTTCTACGAGCTGACCGAATTCAACAAGACCGCGAGCGATGGCAAGTTCCCGCCCGTCGCGGCCGGTGTCGGCGGCTTCGTGCTAGGTCTGTTCGTCGCGTTCCTCGCGCCCGCGATCGTGCTCGGCGTGATCCTCGGACTCGTCTGCTACCACGAGGTGCTGATCTTCGAGCACCAGTCGAAAGACCGTTTGCTCGGAATCCCGGCGGCCGTGTGGGGTGGTTCCGCCGGCGCCACCGCGTTTTTCGGCGCGTCGCTCACGCAGTTGTTCGCGTCGTTCGTCGTTTGTGTCTTCGCCGCCTTCGCGAGCGCGTTCTACCTCCTGTACATGGAGAAGGAACGGCTGCAGGCAGAGAACCGCATGTGGATCTCCGAGAACCAGCGGCTGATGGTCGCCGGGAACGCGCGCGGCGGGCAGGCCGCCGCGACCGCGCGGCCGGCGGCGAGCTCGCCGCCCGCGGCCCCGAGCGCGCCGACAGCCGCGCCGACACCGGCCGCGCTGCCGCTGCGACCCGGCGCGATTCGCAAGCCGGCGACCTGGGGTACGAAGCCGCGCGGCGGTGCGACGCCCGCCCCGTCGTCCGGCGGCGACTTCCTTCCCCACCGCTGACGTAAGTCCGTTGCCGCCGTCGTGGCGACGGACCAAGCTCGCGGGATGGCAAGCAATCTGCGCGCGCATTTGTTGACGACGGCCGAGCGCGTCGCCGCGTATCGAGAGCAACTCGCGACTGCGCCGGTGTGGCCCGCGGCGTCGCTCGATGACATCGTCGCCGGTTTCGATCGTCCGCTGTCGACGAGCGGCGTTTCCACCGACGAAGTGCTCGACGAGCTCGTCGCCGCGGCCGGGCGCGGGCTCGTCGGTTCCGCCGGGCCGCGCTACTTCGGATTCGTCACCGGCGGTTCGGTCGACGCCGCGCTGTGCGCCGACATCCTCGTCAGCGGTTGGGACCAGCTCGCGTTCAACGCGGTCAGCTCCCCCGCGTCGTTCGCGGCCGAGGTCGTGGCCGGACGGTGGATCAAGGAGCTGCTCCAACTTCCGGCGCGGTCGTCGGTCGGCTTCGTGACCGGCGGCCAGGGCGCGAACACGGTCGCGCTCGCGGCGGCGCGGGGAAGCGTTCTTCAGGGCGCGGGCTGGGACGATCGCGACGGATTGTTCGGTGCGCCCGCGGTCCGGGTGCTCGCGTCAGACGAGCGTCACGCGACCATCGACCGTTCTCTGCGGTTGCTCGGCATCGGCGATCGCGCCGTCGTACCGGTCGCGTCGAATGCGCAAGGAGCGATGACGGCCGACGCGGTCGCCCGCGCCTTCGCCGACGACTCCCGCACGCCGACGATCGTCTCCACCCAAGCCGGCAACGTGGCCACCGGTGCGTTCGACGAGATCGGCACGATCTGCGAGATCGCGCACCGGAACAATGCATGGGTGCACGTCGACGGCGCGTTCGGCCTGTGGGCGGCAGCGAACCCGGCCACGCGCCATCTCCTCGACGGCTACGAGCGGGCCGACTCGTGGGCGTGCGACGGGCACAAGTGGCTGAACGTGCCGTACGACTCGGGGTTCGCGATCTGTGCGCACCCCGACATGCATACGCGCGCCATGCGTTACACCGCCGCCTACCTGTCGGGTCAGGACGGTTCGCCCGCGCTCGCGGGCGCCGACCTCACCCCGGAGTCGTCCCGGCGGGCGCGGGGCATGGCGACGTGGGCGGCGATCCGCGAGCTGGGTGCGACCGGCGTGGCCGGGTTGGTCGAACGGTGCTGCGCGATGGCCCGACGGTTCGCCGCGCAACTCGGCGACGTCGACGGCGTCGAGATCGTCAACGACGTCGTCCTCAACCAGGTGCTCGTGAGCTTCGGCGACGACGCGCACACCGACCGGGTCGTGGAACGGGTGCAGGAGGAAGGCGTCTGCTGGCTCGGGTCGACGACCTGGCGCGGGCAGAAGCTCATGCGCATCTCGGTGTCGAGCTGGCTGACGAGCGAGGCCGATGTCGACGCGTGCGTGCAGTCGATGCTCGCCGCGCACCGTAAGGATTGACGGAGCGATGAGCAACTAGTCCGGCGCGCTCGCCGTCGCGGCCCGAACCCGGGCCTCGTGAACGAACGCCGACGTGCTGTCGCCGTCGCGGCAGCGTTCGCCGATGGCGACATCGCACACCTCGCACGCGGCCGCGTCACGCGCCGCATGAGTCTCCTTGATCGTGAGATCGATCCGCAGCTCCGCCGGCGCGACGTCACTGCGGTGCACGACTCGCACCGGCGCGCTCGCCGCCACTTCCTCGAGAAACCCGCACGCGTCGGCGAGGTCGATGCTGCGCCGCAGCGGCGGCATCGCCGCGAGCAGTTGCTTCCGGTAGGGCCGCGTTGCGAGTCGGGCGTCGAGCACGGCGACGACGCCCCGATCGTGGATCGTCCGGATCAGGCGGCCCGCACCCTGCGCCAGCACCAGCGCCGCGACCGGAACGTCGACTGCGTAGAACGGATCGACGCCACGAACTTCCGCGCGCGTCCGGCGCGCCGCGTGCAGCGGTTCGTCAGGAGCGGGAAACGGGATGCGGTCGAGCACGACGAGCACACACGACGCGCCAGCCGCGTCGATGCCGGCCCAGAACGACCGAGTGCCGACCAGTACCGACGTCTCGTCCTCGAGGAACTCCTGCGTGAGACGGCCCGCGTCGCGGTCGCCCTGCGCCAGCACGTCGTGATCGGTGCGCGTCCGCAACAGCTCGGCGAACCGCTGCACGTTCGCGTGCGAGGTGCACAGCACGAGCGAGCGTCCGCCGGCCGCGTTCACGAGCTCGCACAACCGGTCGCCACTCTGTTCGAGCCACGCGTCGCGCGCCCGGCCCGGATCAGGAAGATCCTTGGCGACGTAGAGGATCCCCTGCGTCTTCCAGTCGAACGACGACGGCGTCTGGATCGCGACGTAGCCGCGTCCCGCGTTCGATTGCCATCGACCTTCGTCGTCGCGTTCACCCCAGGCACCGGCCACGTCCTCGGGTCGGAAGCCCATCTGGAACGCAAGCGCGGCGAAGGGCGGATCGCCGCCGAGCGTCGCCGAGACGGCGATCACGGGGCGCCGGTTGAGGAGATGACGGCCGATCGTCTCGCCCGCCGCGACCGGTGCGATCCGCAGCCGGCGGTTGCGTCCGGCGCGCTCGACGTAGACGACGTCGTCGTCGTCCGGCGCGCCGAGCCGGCGCAGTACGTCGAGCCGAGCCGCGGCGAGCTTGGCCACGCGCTTCGCATATTCGTTTCCGTCGGTCGGCAACCGGAGGCTCGCGGCCGCGAGTCGCTCCGCGGCGCGCAGCAGCGCCGAGTCGAGCGCGGCGTCTTCCCCCGGCCGCACGGTGCCTTCGTGCGCCTCGATCGCGGCGGCGAGGGCCTGGCCCGCGTCGGTGAGCGCCTCCACCGCGTCCGCCTTCGCGCCCGACCGACGGAGCATCCGGCTCAGGTTGGTCAACGAGTCGGCCGCGATCTCGCCCGCGAACGCGTTGGTCGCGTTGTCGGGGAACGAGTGGGCCTCGTCGAGGATCACGACGTCGTGTTCGGGCAGCACGTTCTCGCCACTCGCCAGGTGCGCGCAGTAGAGCGCGTGGTTCACCACGAGGATCGACGCGTCGCGGGCGCGATCGCGGGCGTGCTCGGCGAAGCACTCCTCGCCGCTCGCGCACTCGGTCTTGCCCGGGCACTCGACGCTCGTGCAACTCACGGCCGCCCACGAGGCCGGGCTGATGTCGCGGGCGTACTCCGCCCGGTCGCCGGTCTCCGACTGGGCCGCGAACGCGCGCAGGTGCTCGAGCTGGCGCAGGAACGACGGCCCGACCGGTTGCTCGAAGAGCGCGTCGGGCGCGGCGGCACCTCCGAGCTTCTGAAGACACAGATAGTTCGAGCGGCCTTTCAGTAGCGCGAACGAAAAGCCGACGCCGGTGTCGCGTTGCAGCGCCGGCAGGTCCTTGTTCGCGAGTTGGGTCTGCAGCGCGATCGTCGACGTGGCGACCACGACCCGCAGCCCGGACGCGACCGTGGGCGCGAGGTAGGCGAGGCTCTTGCCCGAACCGGTCGGGGCTTCGGCGACGAGATGGTGACCACCGCTCAGCGCCGCCGCGACCGCTTCGGCGAGCTCGTGTTGGCCGGCGCGACGCTCGCCGCCCATGCCCGCGACGACCGCGTCGAGCAGCGCGACGGGATCAGCCCGCCACGAGAACCGCGTCGACAGCATTCCGGCCACCCGGTCACGCTAGACACGGCGTGCGCCACCGGTGTGCCCCGGCTTACAGCCCCATCGCGCCGAAGATGCCCTGCTCGTGCATCTGTTGGAGGAAGCCGGGTTCGTAGGCTTCCTCCGGCGTGGCGCGCACCAGCACGTCGAGCTTCTCGGCGTCGGCGCCGACGAGGATGCGCCAACGGTCGGCGCGCACGCCGTCGAGGATGATCGTCGCGGCCTCGGCCGCGCTCGTCGGCGCGAGGTCACGGAACATCTCGGCCTGCATCTGCATGCCGTTGCGGAGGTCTTCGTCCGACGCGCCGGAGACGTCGATGCCTTGTGACGTGAGCCGTTCGCGCATCTGCGCGAGTTGCTCGGCGTCGAGATGCTTCGGGTCGATGCCGAAATAACGGAACGAATTGAGCACGATGCCGGTCCCGATGTGACCCGGCATCACCACTGACGCGTGAACGTGCGGTGCGTTGACGCGCAGATCGGTGAGGAGCGCTTCGGTGAAGCCCTTCACCGCGAACTTGGCCGCGCTATACGCGGTGTGCGGACGACCCAGTCCGAGCGATGCCCAGAAGCCGTTGACGCTGCTCGTGTTCACGATGTGCGCTTCGTCGGAGGCGATCAGCATGGACAAGAAGGTGCGGCACCCGAGATACACGCCGCCCCAGCACACCGCGAACGTCGCGTCCCACTGCTCGCGCTCCTCGGTGACGAAACTGCCGCCGCCGCCGATGCCGGCGTTGTTGAAGAGCAGATTGATGTGCCTCGTGCCGTGTTCGTTCAGGACGTGTTCGCGAAAGCCTTGCCACTGTCCTTCGTCGGCGACGTCGGCAACGAACCTGGTGACGCGCGTGCCCGACGGCGCGTCGTCGGTCGCGAGCGTGCGGGTCTCCTCGAGTGCCTCGTCGGACACGTCGCAGGTTGCGACGTGGCACCCTTCCGCCGCGAGCTGCCGCACGATTTCACGGCCCATCCCGGAACCGCCGCCCGTGACGACCGCGATCCGTCCGGCGAAGTTGCGCATGGCCCGGACCGTACCAGCGCGCCCGGCGCGCCGTCAGCGGCCAGGCAACTCGGCGTGCCGGGCGCGTCGCCTCGGTGGCGACATGCCCGCGCGACTACCGTCTCGCTCTGATGACGGTCGATCACGACGCGCTGAGGATCAAGTACCGGGAGGAGCGCGACAAGCGGCTCCGGCCCGACGGCAACGATCAGTACATCGAGCCTACGGGACGGTTCGCGTCGATGCTCGACGACCCGTATAGCGTGCGCATCGAGCGCGAACCGCTCTTCGACGAGGTGACGGTCGCGCTGATCGGCGGCGGCTTCTCGGGGCTGTGTGTCGGCGCGCGCCTGAAACAGGCGGGCGTCGACAACGTGCGGATCATCGAGGTCGGCGGCGACTTCGGCGGCGCGTGGTATTGGAATCGTTACCCCGGCGCGATGTGCGACACCGCGGCGATGATCTACCTGCCGCTGCTCGAAGAGACCGGGCACATGCCGACGGCGAAGTACGTGATGGCGCCGGAGATCTACGAGCACTGTCAGCGCATCGCGAAGACCTTCGACCTCTACGACAACGCACTGTTCTCTACCGCGGTGACCGAGCTCGCTTGGGATGCGGAGTCGGCGCGATGGATCATCCGGACCGATCGCGGCGACGAGATGCGCGCGCAGTTCGTGGCGATGGGGACCGGGCCGTTGAACCGGCCGAAGCTGCCGGGCGTTCCCGGCATCGAGACGTTCGGCGGTCACGTGTTCCACACCAGCCGCTGGGACTACGCGTACACCGGCGGCGACTGGCGCGGCGCGCCGATGACCGGGCTCGCCGACAAGCGCGTCGGGATCGTCGGCACCGGAGCGACCGCGGTGCAGTGCATCCCGCCGGTCGCGCGCGACGCGGGCGAGCTCTTCGTTTTTCAGCGCACGCCCTCGTCGGTCGACGAGCGCAACAACCATCCGATCGATCCCGAATGGTTCGCGACGCTCGAACCGGGTTGGCAGCGCAAGTGGTTGATCAACTTCGCGACGCTGCAGACCGGCGGTTTCGCCGACGAGGATCTCGTCAAAGACGGCTGGACCGACATCTCACAGCGGATCCGCGACCGCATCGTCGAGAAGGTGTCGGCCGGTGAGGAGCTGACGGTCGAGCTCGCCGATCGCGCGTTCCTCGAGAGCGACGACGAGAAGATGGACGAGATCCGGGCGCGCTGCGACCGCATCGTCGACGACCCCGAGACGGCGCAGAACTTGAAAGCGTGGTACCGGCAGCTGTGCAAGCGCCCGTGCTTCCACGACGAGTATCTGCAGGCCTACAACGAGCCGACGTGTCACCTGGTCGACACCAACGGCAAGGGCGTCGAGCGCATCGACGAGACCGGCGTGTGGGTGGCGGGCGTGCACTACGAGCTCGACTGTCTGATCTTCGCTTCCGGTTTCGAGGTCGGCACGAGCTACGACCGGCGTTCGGGCTACGACACGATCGGCCGCGACGGACACAGGCTGTCCCGCGATTGGGACGACGGGATGCGCTCGATGCACGGCATCCACGTGCACGGCTTTCCGAACCTGTTCATCATCGGCTTCGCCCAAGGCGCGAACCTGATCTCGAACGTGACCTCCAATCTTGCCGACGCGGGCGTGACGATCGCGGCGGTCGTGCGAAACGCTTTGGATACGGGTGCGAATGAGGTCGAAGTGACAGCCGAGGCCGAGCAAGCCTGGATGGAACTGTTGGAAACGAATCCCAACTCGTTCTTCGGCAACACCGACTGCACGCCCGGCTACTACAACAACGAAGGCCAGCCGCTGAATCCTCGCGCCCGCTTCGGCATGGCCGGCTACCCGCTGGGCCCGGTCGCGTACTTCGAGTTCATCGACAAGTGGCGCACCTCCGGCGACTTCGAAGGCCTCGAGTTCCGTAGCCGCTGATCGTTCCTCCGATCGGAACCTTCAGCACGCGGCGGACCGCGAGTCGACTGCAAGTGCCGGCGTGCTCGGTCCCGTCATCACCTCGTCCACGGTCTCGGACAGCACTTCGGTGTGCGCGGCGGTCAGGTCGACCACGACATCGACGACGTGGTTCGTGCTGCTCGGTTCCGTGATCGTTGGGATCAGCGCGATCTTGATGAACCGGGCGTCACGCATCCGACGTCGCCTCGACGGCAACGTGTAGATGAGGGCCGACCGTAACGTCGGTCAGTCGGTCAGTCGGTCAGCCGGTCGAAGCGGCGCAGGACCGCCCGCATGCCGAGCTCACGAGCGAGCGCGAGGCCGGTGCGTTCGAGCTCGGTGACGCGCCGTCGATCGCCGCCGACCCTCCGCAACATCCGGGCGTAAGCGAGACGATCACGGGCGAGGAAGGGACGCGCGCCGAGCCGCTCGTGCATCGTCATCGCGGCCTGGTAGTGGAAGGCGGCCTGCTCGGTGTCGCCCATCAGGTCGGCGAGGGGTGCGAGCACTCTGTGCATCGAGCCCCAGCACAACGCCCCCGATGCCGCCACGATGACGCGCGCGGCGTGTGGCGCCAGGAGGTTGAATACGCGTGCCGCGCGTTCGGTGTCGCGGGTTGCGACGAGCGTCGTGCCGGACGCCGCCAGGCTCAAGAAGAAGAGGTCGTCGGGCGGTACCACGTTCACCAGGCCGGCGTCGACCAAGGGGGCGATCTCGGCCTGCGCGTCCTCGAGTTCGTTCATCTCCGCGAGGAGCGCGGCATATCCGATTCTCCAGGCCGGCCGGTCGTACTCCGCGGCCCACGTCTCGACCGCCGGACGGATGTCGTCGAAGCGACCCTGCTCGTAACTGGCCGCGAAGAGCTGCACCGCGACGCCTTCGAGGTAAGCGGGCGTCGGCTGCAGCGCGTACGCCTGGTTCGAGTGCGCTTCGCCCTCGGCGAATCGTCCCGCGAGGATCTCGCGCATCGCGCGTCGCTGCTCGACGCCGGCGAGGAAGCTCGGGATACGCGTCGCGCTCGCCAGTTCCTCGTATTGCCGCGCCGCCTCGTCCGAGCGCACGAGATCGCCGGCGGCCAGATACGAGAGGCGGAGCTGACTCGTCGCGGCCATCAGGGCGACCAGATCGCCCGCTTCTTGCGCGACCTCGCATGTCGCCTGGTGCAGTTGGACGACTCGCTCGATCGGGCTGCGCGCCTGCAGCCCTTGCACCGAATGCATCAGCACCCAATGTCGAGCGGCATGATCGAATGCGTCGCGACGGGCGAGCGCCCACTCCGCGAGCTCGTAGGCGCGGTCCCCCGGCTGGTGCGCGGCTTCGGCGGCGAGAACGGCCGTCAGCATGAGCCGGCCGCGCGAGTCCTCGGAAGTGCGCTCGCGCACCGGTTCGATGCGTTCTCCCCACTTCGTCGGTGGTTGGCCCGGGGTGGAACATCCCTCGATCACTACGGCGGCAAGCAGTTCCGCGTCGGCAAGTTCCAATGCGCGCTGCCAGGCATCTTCGAGGACCTCGTCGCGCTCGTCGATGTCACCGACACCCGACAGCGCTTCGGCAAGCGTGATTTCGAGGGTGCAGCACAGGCGAGCGTGCGCGACCGCGTTCGGGAGGAGGCGTTCTCGGGCCGACCGCAAGAGCGCGACCGCGTCGTCGTAGACATAGCGGCGCATCGCCTGCGCGGCCGCTCGCATCGCGGCGTGCACACCGGGAACGGGGTCGCTTCCGTCCGCGGCGGCCGCGAGGAGGTGGCGGGCGATGTCGCTGTCGTCCCCGCCGAGGGCCGTCAACGCCTCCCCGATCCGACGGTGCACGCGCATTTGTCGAGCGGCACCGAGCCCGTCTCGCAGGACGGTCTGAATGAGCGCGTGGGAGAAGCGGTACTGGCCGGCGTTTCCGGTGTCTTCGTCGATGACGCCGGCGCGCAGCCCCGCACCGAGCCCGTCGTCGGTGGCGTCGATCGCAGCGCCGGCGACTTCGGCCACGACGTCGAGGCGGAACTCCGCGCCCGCGACCGCGGCGATACCGAGGAGGCGACGGGAGTCGTCGGGAAGCCGTAGCAGGCGACGCGCGATCGTGTCGCGCACGCTGTCGGGTACGGCCTCGCGGTCGAGGACGCCGCCGGTCTCGTCGAGGTGGCGAACGAGTTCCTCGACGTAGAACGGATTGCCTTCGGTTTTGACGAACATGTCGTCGGACCGCGCCTCGCTACTTCGAGCGGCGACCAACCGGGACACGTCGTCGCGGTCCAATCCCGCGAGCCGTATCCGTTGCACGCGGCGCTCGCGCTCCATGTCGGTCACGAAAGCCGCGAGGTCGGCGTTGGGCTCGGTGTCGCGCACTGTCGCGATGACGAGCAGCGCGCCGTGGTCGTCGTCGCGCATGACGTGCGCGAGGAGTTGGAGCGTTGCGAAGGGCGCCCATTGCAGATCCTCGAGAACGAGCACGACGGGGCCGTCGATTACGTCGGCATCGAGCAGGTTGCTGACCGCGCGGAAGAGCAAGTACCGGTGCGCGTCGGCGTCGACAGTCGGCAGCGGCGACGTGTGCTGCGCGAACTCGGGGATGAGACCGGCGAGCGCACCGACGTCAGCCGGGACTGAACGCGCGAGTCGTGCGCCGTCCGCGATCGCCAGCCGGGTGAGGGCTTCCGCGAGCGGCTGCAGCGTATGGAGCGGCTCCTCCACGCACCGGCCACCGAGGAGCACGCGGTCTTCCCGCGTGATCTCGCGGCATGCCTCGCGGACGAGGCGCGTCTTGCCGATGCCGGGTTCACCTTCGACGAGTACGAGCCGGCGCGAGTCTGTCTCGTCGTGGAGCGCACGCGTGAGCGCCGCGAGCTCCGGCGCGCGACCGACGAAGACGTCCTTCGGCGGTTGCAGCCAGACGGGAGGAGTCGCGATGTGCGCGGGGCGAATGTTGGCTTCGCGGCGCGCACCGGCGATGTGGTCGAGCACGGGTTCTTGACGGAGGATCTCCCCTTCGAGTTCGCGCAATGCCGGCCCGGGCTCGATGCCGAGCTCGTCGATGAGGATCGCTCGGACCTCTTGATAGCGGCGAAGCGCCTCGGCCTGACGCCCGCTGCGGTACAACGCGAGCAGCAGCAGCTCCCAGCCGCGCTCACGCAGCGGGTGCTCGCACACGAATGTCTCCAAGTCCGCGACCACCTGCGAGTGGCGACCGAGCGCGATCTCGGCTTCGGCATATTCGGTCATCGTGACCAAGCGGAGCTCGTCGAGCCGGCGCGCTTCTGGAAGTGTTTCAATACCGTCACCGAGGCCGGCCAGCACCGGGCCGCGCCATTCGCCGAGCGCTCGGGCGAACGCGACCGACGCTTCCGGGTCGCGTCCGGCGAGGGCGGCCCGGCCCTCTGCCGCCGAGTGTTCGAACCGGCGCGCGTCGAGTTCGTCGTCGGCGAGGTGCAGGACGTAGGCGTCGCCGCCGGTCTCGATACGCGTGGACTGACCTCGAGGCACGCGGTCCGGCTCCAAAGCGTTCCGCAGGCGCGAGATGTGACTCTGAAGCGCCGCGTCCCAGCGGCGAGGCGGCCCTTCCGGCCAAACGACCTCGGCGATCCGGTCGATACGCACCGGCGTATTGACGGCGAGGGCGAGGACGCCGAAACACACGCGTGCCTTACGGACGCCCAGGTCGATGGGCACGCCGTCGATCTCTGCTTCCAGCGCGCCCAAGATCCGCACGTCCACCCGGCACGCTCCCCGACCCGCCGCTGCCGTGAATCATCGGCTCGACTGCAAGTCGACCGCAAGCCCCACGGCGCACGCTGGGTGCCGCCATGAAACGTCAGCGCGACTCCGAACCGCCGCCCGATCCCGGACCGACGCCTGCGATCGACCACCTCTTCGACGGCGCCGCCGACCCGGCTGAGCCGCACGGTGATCGTCCGGGCGACGTCGATCAGCGTGCGCCGGATGAGGGAAGGGCGTAGGGCATTGCATGAGCCACGACGACCAGGCGACGACCCGGTGCCGAGTCCAACGCCGCCTTGACGAGCGAGTTACCGGTCGCCGACTCGGGGGCGTCGGTCCCCGGGTGCTGGTGCTCATGGATTCTGGAAGATGTGATGCGCACACCAAAGAGTCCACACCAAAGAGTTGCTGCGTCGGCTCGATCCCGGTCACGACGCATCGCGGGAACGACGTCGCGATTCCGCGACCTCACGGGCTCGGCTGACCCACGTCTTGCGCTCGCGCCGACGCCGGACGAGTCGTTGCCATGTCAACACGCCGACACCTGCGGCGACCAGCCCCGGCATCGAGATTGTCCCGACGTTCGGTCCTGTACGCCGCGAGAACAGCTGTGCAGACCCGAGCACTGAGGCGGCGGCGATGAGGCCGTCGACGAGGTTGTCGACCGCGCCGTCCGAGTCGTGGACGCGGAACTCGATCGCGAGGCGACCGGCGCGGATCTGGTGAACGATCTCCTCGATGTCTCCGGGTAGGGAGGTCGCCAGGCGGTCCCAGCCGCGAATCGTTCGCCCGGCATGTCTTGCCAGGCGCCTTGGGTCGAACCGTTCCGCGAGCATGTGCTTCATGTAGGGCTGGAGCAATTCCGTGACTCGCACGTCCGTTTCGAGCTCGCGTCCGAGTCCTTGGAGCTGCAGCATCACGCGGAACAGTGTCGACAGGTCGGCCGGCAATACCAGCCCGTTCTCGTGCAGGAGCTGCATGCCAGTGCTCATGATCGAGGCCATGTCGAGATGGCCGGTACCGATGAGGAGGTACCGGTTCATCCAGACGTCGATCTGCGATCGCAACTTGTTCATGTCGACGGTCGCCGGCGGCGTCGTGATTTCGATGATCACGTCGATGAAGCCGTCGACGTCGTTCGTGCCCGCTGAGATGACGAGATCCTCGAGCTGACGTCTGCGCGTCGAAGAGATGCGACCGATGTCGCCGAAGTCGAGGATCGCGATGTGTTGTCCGTCCGGTATCAGGAGGTTCCCTGGCTGCGGGTCGGCGTGATAGAGCGAATCCCGGAAGATCATCTCGAGGTAGATCTCCGCCGCGCGTCGTACAAGCGTGTCGACGTCCCACCCCGTCGCTTCGACACTCGCCCGATCTGCGAACGGTGCGCCCGAGACGAGGCTCATCGTGAGCACGCGCCGGCGTGAGAGTTCGGGATACGGCGTCGGGAGCACGATGTCAGGCTCGTCAGCGAAGTTCACTGTGAATCGCTGCAGGTTTTGGAGCTCGTACGACAAGTCGATTGCGTCGTGGAGCATCTGCGAAAACTCGGACACGATGACGGTCGGTCGCAGTTGCGCGATGCCCGGATCCTCGTTCTCGAGATACGCCGCGATCGCTTCCATCAGCTCGAGATCCGCGAGGACGCGATGCTCGATACCGTCATGAAGCACTTTCACGGCGACCGTGGCGCCGTCGCGCAGTGTTGCTCGGTGCACTTGCGCGACCGAACCCGATGCCATTGGTTCGGGATCGAACGAGCCGAAGACGTCGGTCACCGCCGCGCCCAGCTCGCGTTCGACCAACGCTTGCGCGACACCTTGAGGATCCGGCGCGACCGTCGCTTGAAGCTTCGTCAGTTCCTGCGCGACGTCGTCACCGACGACATCGGGTCGGAGGCTCAGCATTTGGCCGAACTTGACCCATGCGGTACCCAACTCGGTCAACGCGCGCCGGAACCGCTCGCCGTCTGACATCGCAACGATGTCCGGGTCGACGTGGCGGTCGACGAGGCCCTGCATGACGTGCGTGCTCACGAGTCCGCTTCCCCGCTGCACCCAGGTCGCGAGGCCGTACTTCGCGAACACTGCGGCAATCTCGTCGAGTCGCGCCCGGTGGCGCATCAACGCGGCAGGTAATCCCGGCATCTCTCGCTCCTACTTCTCAGGTACAGCGCGCATTACCAGCGTGCGTCGGGGAGACGCAGTCGGGCGAGGCGCCGCGCTTGTGCGGCCGTGACTCCGAGGAGTCGCAGACACGCCTCGGTGAGTTCGTCGACGGAACTTTCGGTGACCCGTTCGGGGTCGCGCGCGTGCAACCGAAGCAGGCCGATCAGTCCGCCGGCGACCGCTGCAAGCGCGATGTCGGCGTCGGCAACAGTGAAGCGACCGGCGGCCTGGCCGGCTCGTATGTCGCGTCGGGCGCGCGGTCCTAGTCCGCGCGGCTCGTCGAGGAGGTCGAGTCCCGCACCGGTGATGAACGCGGCGATTTCCGGATGGGTCCACACCAGGCGGCCGGAGATGCGCAGCGACACCGCGAACACCTCTGCCGGGTCGTCCAGATCTTCGCAGGCGGCGTCGATCATTTGCGCCCAGCGTTCGAGGACCTCTTCCGACGCGGTACGAAAGAGCTCCTCCTTGCTGGCGAAGTGGTTGTAGAAGGACCCGAAGCCGAGGTCGGCCGCTTCGGTGATCTCCTGGATGCTGGCGCGCTCGCCACGCCCTTGCGCGATGAGCCGGGCCGCTGCGTCGACGAGGGCTTGACGGGTGCGCGCCTTCCGCCGATCGAGCCGGCTGGTGGATGCCCCGCCGTTCGTTGCCGCGCTCTCCACGATGTCTCCTCTTGACAGAGTCAATCACTACTGATTCTTATGTGTCACAGCCGCGTTTGCCGCTGCGCGCTTACCGGCCGATCGCCATCGCGAGGTAGACGACGGTGACGCCGAGACCGATCACTGCGGGCAACGCTGCGTGGAACGGATCTCCGCTCCGCCGGTGGGTGAGCAGCGCGCCGGCCAGCAGCACGCACATGCCGAGCGCGGCCGCGACTCCGACCGCGGGCCAGACGAGGCCGGCGAGAACGCCGCCGGCGGCGGCGAGTTCGGCGACGCCGATCAACCGGTAACGCGGCCAGGGGACCCCGAAGTGGTCGGCGGCAGTGACCATCTTCGGGTGAGCGCCCAGCTTTCCGATCGCCGGCACCAGGTACACGGCCACGAGCAGTACGGACAGCACCGTGAACATGTCGACTCCTTCCGCTTCGACTCGACGGCCGGCTCTTGACACGCCGGATACTGATCAGCATAATCGAAATTGTGATGACTCATCAAGAGTGATATCAATCATCATTCAACTGGCTCGGTGATCGTCCGCTCCAGCAGGAAAGGAAACGTCATGGTCAAGTCACTCAGCACCTCTCTCATCTGGCGAGGGATCCTCGCCATCGGCGTCGGGATCATCGCTTTGGCGTGGCCCGGCGCCACGGTTCTCGCCCTCGTCGTGTTGTTTGCGCTCTACGCGTTCGTGTGGGCCGGTTTCGAGATGGTGAGCGCGTTCTCGAGCCGTACAGCAGGTCCGCTCTTCGGGCACCTACTCCTCGGCCTCCTCGACATCGCCGCCGGCGTCGTCGCGCTGGCGTGGCCCGGCCCCACGGCGCTGGTCCTCGTGCTTGTCGTTGCCGGCTGGGCAATCGCGACCGGCGTTGTCGCGGTCATCGCCGGCTTCGGTCCGGGGCAGTACGCCGGCACCCGCGCACTGTCCGTGATCAGTGGCCTCGTATCCGTCGCGTTCGGCGTCGTGCTGTTCGCGCATCCCGACATGGGCGCGGTTTCCCTGGCCTTGCTGTTCGGCATGTTCAACCTGATTGCCGGGAGCTCGATGCTCGTCCGCGGCATCGAGATGCGCCGGACCGGCCGGCAGTTGCAAGAGGTCCTCGCTCCGACGCACCACAAAGTCGCCGCATAAGGACCTTCGACTCTGGCGGCGCCCCGGCCCGGAGGCGACGGTCGAACAGAGCCTCGCCGTCGACCGGGGCGCCACCCCCCTTATCCCGTTCACACTTACTGAAAGGGGCTGTGATGGCTCTCTCCGACGAACTCACCAAACTGGCCGCCCGAGCCAAGGAAGCAGAAGATCGTGTCGCCGCCGCGCAAGCGGAAGCACGCGCCAAACTCCAGCAGGACGTGCACAGCGCGCGTGACTCGCTCGACAAGCGCACCGACGAGTTGCGCGAGACGGCCGAGAAGAACCGCGGCAAGGTCGCGCAATGGTGGAAGGAAGTGCAAAAGAGCTGGGACGACCAGATCGCTTCGATTCGCCGCGAGATCGAGGCGAGAAAGGCGGAGCACGACCTGCAGTCTGCGCAACGACGGGCTTCCGAGTCCGCGGACGACGCGCAGTTCGCGATCGACCTTGCGTACTGGGCTGTCGAGGAAGCGGAGTGGGCGGCGCTCGATGCCGCGCTCGCGCAGATGGACGTCGACAGCCGCACGGATTCCCGCGTCTGAAAGGATGACCGATGTCGGTGCTCACGCCGTTGGAGAAACTTGTCCTGCCGTTGGACGGCTCGGAGTTTTCGACCCGCGCCATCCCGGCAGCCGACATCATTGCCCGCGCCGCGGGCACCGGCATCAGCCTCCTCGGAATCGCCGCGGATGATGAGGACGCGTCGGCGCTGTCCCGACACATCCACGAGGCGCGCACGCTGTTGTCTGCGGGCAGTGACGTCACCGAGGAGATGATCGTCGGTGCCGATCCCGTTACGGCGCTCCTCGAGATTGTCGACGATCCACGCCGGGCGCTGTTTCTCGCGAGCCATGACCGCATGCCGCCGTCGGCGGCAGTGCTGCGATCGGTCGGATCCCGGGTGGTCGAGCGTGCCCGGCGTCCGCTCTTCGTCGTCGGACCCGCTGCCAAAACGGGCAGCGGTCCCGACGTCGTGGTGGCGCTTGACGGTCGCCACGATCCCGAGCCATTGCTGAGCGCGGCTGGGCGATGGGCGACATTGCTGGATGTGCCGCTGCGTGTCGTGACCGTCTACGAACCGGTGCCGGCGGACATTCGCGATCCGGGGCACTTCACCCGCGGACATGGTCCTGCGACGGACCCCGACCTGTATCTGCGACAAGTCCGTGCTCAGCTGGAGGGTCAGGCACCGCACGGCGTCGAGTGTGCATCGATCCCCGACCCCGTCAGCGTGGCCGCCGGTCTCTCCGATCATCTCGCCGAGCGGCCGGCGCTGATGCTGGTCGCCGGCGGGCAACACCACCGCAACGTGTTCGCGCCCGGCGTCGTTCGCGTGCTGCTTCACTCCCTGACTGTGCCGGTGTTGCTCGTGCCCGGGCCGGCCCAGGATGACACCCCGGTGTTCGAAGCTGCCGATCGAACGAGCAGTGACGCGTGATGAGCCAGCGGACGCACGCTCGGCGTGTCGCGCACCACCCTGCCGTCGTCGAAGGTGGGCGACAAATCGTTTTCAGACCGGATCACTGCCTTCGCGTTGACATTGGCTGTGTCGCTCGAGGCGATCGAGTTGTCGACGTTCGTCCTCATCGGTCACAACCGCCAAGCGGCCTTTCAGATTGCCAAGTCCGACCACGGCTATGAGACGGTCGACCGACTGCTGGACGAGAGCATCTTCGCCGGCATCCATGAGCTAACGGAACAAGACCCCCACGCGAGGGGTCGACGGTTCGCCGAAGCGAAGTGAAGCCTCGGATACGCCTGAGATCGCTCGCCCCGACGCTCGAACGCGGGCATGATGCGCTCTCAATGACCTGAACGACCGCGGCACACGAGGGAGCGGCGTGGTGCGCACCAAAGGGGGGTCCGCATGCCTTCTTCGCTGCGACCACACGCCTTGACTCGCGATGTGTCGCCATCGGACGAAGTGACAGTTGCGATCGCACCGCGCGCGATTGCGAAGGTAACGGTCGCGGTGGTCGTGTTGGTCGCGATGGTCGCCGCACTGGACGCGACGCGTGCGGTCGTGGCCGACATCGCGATTGCGGCCGTGATCGCGTGTCTGCTGCGCCCGGCCGTCGTCTCATTGAGCCGGCGCATGCGTCTCGGTGTCGCGATCTTTCTCGTCTACCTCACGTTCTTCGTGGGTGTGGTCGTCGTCTTGAGCCTCGACGCGACCGCGCTCAACGCCGGAGCGAAGGCGTTGCGTCACGCGGCGCCGGACCGTCTTGCGACGTTGCAGAACGGTCTGCCACCGCAGAACGCGCTCCGTCGATTCCTCGTCGAAGGTGACATTGTCGCTCGCGTTCGAACGTACGTCGATTCGCTTCCGTCGCGCTTCCTGTTCGGGACGTCGAGCCCCGCGCGCGGTGCGTCGCAAATTGCAGTGATCCTGCTCATCATCTCGCTGAGCGGGTTCTTGGTCTCTCGTGGTCCCGGCATCTTCCGGCGATCGGTTGCGTGGTTGCCGAGCTCGTGGCAGCGAACCGCGGCTGCGGCCGGCCGCGCTTCGTACCGCAAAGGCGGCGCATACATGCGGCGCACGCTTGCGCTCACGGTCCCGTGCGCCCTCGCCGCAGGCACGCTCGCGGCGGCGTGTTCGGTCCCGGGCGCGGCGCTCTTGGGCCTTTGGGCCGGAATGTGGGCAGTGATACCAAGCTTCGGGATCGCGGTCGGAGGACTTCCGATCGTCGCACTCGCCTTCGGGCAAGGCCGGATCCAAGGAGCCGCAGCGCTCATCGGTCTCGCGGCGATCGTGATCGCGGGAGAGGCGGCGAGGCGCCGCTGGGTCGAGCGACCGACGCTCCGGGTCGGACCGTTCTTCTCCCTGGTCTCGGTGATGATCGGCATGGAGGTCGGCCGATGGTGGGGCGCCGCCGTGTTCCTCACCGGCGCGGCATGCCTCGCGGCGAGCTTGGACGATCGCCGTGTCACCGACTCGGCGCGCGATGCGCACGCCGACGCGCACGCGGCTGCGGACCCGACGAGCGCACCGAATCCCACCGAGCCGGCGGAACCGGCATCCGCGGCCGTAGCGCCTCGCCGTGTCTCCGTCGACTTCGATACCAACTCGGTCGTCCTCGCGGTCGCCGCCGCGTTCAGCGTCGTCGTGATCGTCGCGTTCGGCCGCCAGATACCCCAATCGCTCACGCGTCTCGCGATCGCCGTGTTCTTCGCGCTGGCGCTCAACCGTGTCGTGGGAACCGTGCAGCAGCGGCTGGGTGGTCACCGTGGGCTCGCGGTCAGCGCGGTATCCGTCCTGTTCCTCGTCGCGCTTGTTGCGTTCACACTGTTCGCGGTACCGCAAGCCATGCGACAAGGTCGCAACGTCGACGCGCAGGCCCGCTCCCTCGTCGAACAGCTCGATCGTGCACCCCTCATCGGGGCACAGGTTCGAAGCTCGAACCTCGATGACCGAGTACAGAGCGCGTTGCACGATTTGCCGCATATCCTCGCGACGCACCATCAGGCTCTGAGCGACGCCGTTCGGTCCGCGGGAGAAGCCGTCGTGGCCGTCGGCTGGATGCTGCTGATCGGGATCGCGGCGCTGCTCGACGGCCCGGAGATTGCTCGCCGGTTCCCGCTACTCGTACCGCCATCGCGACGTGACCGCGTTCGCAGCGTCGCCTCGCTGACGTACACGACGATCGGGCGCTCCGCTGCCGCCAAGGGCTTCTCAGCTCTCTTGCAGGGCAGCGTCGTCATGGTCATCGCACTCGCGTTCGGCGTGCCGCTCGCGCCACTACTCGGAGCGATCGCGACCATCGCGAGCTTCATCCCTCAGATCGGTGGCGCAATGGCCGGGATACCGCTCGTCCTCTTCGCGCTTTCGCAAGGACTCTGGACCGCTGTCATCTGTGGCGCGCTGTACGTGACATACATGACGCTCAACAACCATCTGATCAGTCCGCTGATCGTCGGTCGAACGTTGCGAATCTCACCGCTCACAAGCCTGATCGCCGTTCTCATCGGAGCGTCACTCGCCGGCTTCATAGGCGCCTTCCTCGCAACCCCTGTCGTAGCCGTCGTGCAAACCCTCGCCACGTCAAGTGAAGGCGACCCCTCGCCGGAGGACGCGGCGTAGCGCCGCGTCGCGCCGGATGGAGAACCCGTGCCGCCCAACGAGCACGAGGGTTCTGCTGCGTGCTCGCGTTTGCGCCACGGTGTGTTGACAAGCAAGGGAGCCGGCGACAGCGCAACATGTGCAGGGTGTTCGAAGCCGCGATCGCCTCCTTGCTGTTTGCCGGCGACTTCGATGCATCGCGGCTTCGCGCGATCAGGGAACGGGGGCTGCTTTCCAGGCGCCCTCGACACGAATGCGATTCGATCGACTTCACCGACCGGTCGTTACGCCAAGATCCGATGAACGCGGCACGGCGGCAAGCATCGCGTCAGGCCGATTCGTAGTAGATGGGCTGGTGGGTGTTCGCGTCGTAAAAGAGGCTGTCGCGTTGGTAGGCGAGGAGATCCCCGGAGCGTGCCGAGAGGAGTTGGCCGTTGGTGAGGTGAGCCCAAAGTGTGTGGTCGCTGCATCGGATGAAGTCGTGGCCACGCGCGTAGGCGAATGGCCGATGGTCGTCGAAACGGCACAGGATCCGGCGTCTTGGCAACGCGTGTTCATGGCTGGGAAGGTCGCGATCCGGCGGGCGGATCGCGATGGTCACGGTCATGTCTGTCCTCCCGTGTCCCGATTCGATTTCGGCGGAGAAGAACCGCCGGTCCGCGCGCGGGCCCTCGTCTGATCGTGAGGGCCCGCGCGATCTCGCGTTAGCCGGCGGTCGCTTCGATGGCGCGCTGGCGCGGTTCGTTCGCGACTTCGATCTTGCGGGGTTTGGCGCTCGGCGCGACCGGGATGGTGACGGTGAGGACACCGGCTTCGTACGTGGCGTGGATGCGGTCGGCGTCGAGGCCGTCGCCCAGGAACAGCTGCCGACTGAAGGTGCCTTGGCGACGTTCCGTCGCGATGACCTGATCGCCCTCGACGGGCTGCCAATGCCGTTCCGCGGACACGGTCAACACGTTGCGCTCGACCGTGAGGTCGATCGAGTCCGGGTCGACGCCGGGCAGATCGAGATGGATCACGAAGCTGTCCTCATGACGGTAGGCATCCATGGGGATGCTCGCCTGGCGGGCCTGGCTGAACGCCTGCTCGAACACACGGTCGACTTCACGGAACGGGTCGAATCGCATGAGCATGGTCACAGGTACCTCCACGATCTGGCGCCCGGGGTTTCCGGACGCTCTCGGTCCTCCTTCTCGCCACATAATCTCGGTCATTATGTTGACTGTCAAGAGGTATTCGGCCAAGATTTCCGGCATGGTCCCCGCCCGTTCCGAACACTCCGACGCGACGTTGGCGTTGGCCGTCGCCGGGTTCTTGGACTCCTGCCGGTCGGCCAACACGCAAGCCGCGTACCGAACAGATCTCGCCCACCTCGCCGCCTGGTGTCGAGGCCGCGCGAAACTCGACCTGCTGACCGTCGACGCCACCGACATCGCCCTATACCGCACCGAATGCGAAATCGCCGGCGCAAGCCCCGCGACGATCGCCCGCCGACTCTGCGCGATCGCCTCCTTCAGCGCGTACACCGCCGCCTACGGCTATTCACCCGCCACGCTCGCAGAAGCGAGCATCGCCCGGCCCACGGTCGCCCCCACGAGGAGCGCGGGAGTGCTCAGCGACAGTGACGCCGGCGCCTTACTCACAGCCGCCGACAAAGCCGGTCACCGGTCGGCGGTCGCGATCCGGCTCTTGATGCTCGACGGACTCAAAGTCGGCGAGGTCGTCCGCGCGGACGTAGCCGACGTGCATGGCCGACCACCCAACACAAGGCTCGACCTTGACGCCAGGCCGTCACGCACGATCGACCTGCATCCTGAGACCAGTTCCGCGATTCGAAAATATCTCGGTCGACGCCGCAACGGACCGCTGCTGCTCAGCGAGCGACAAGGTCGCCCACCCGAGCGCCTCACTCGCTTCGGCCTCGACTACATCGTCAAACAAATCGCGCAATCCGCGGGACTGGAAACGGCCGTCTCCGGCAACACACTCCGGCGCCGGTACGTCCAAGCAGCACACGCGGGAGGGACCGACCTCGACACCATCCGCCGCAACACCGGACACAGCGACACGCGCACGACCCGCCGATACCTAACCCACCAAAATGGTGCCAACGACGCACCATGAAGCTCGGGCAGCGGCACGCATCCCCATGCGTCCGTCGACACGCCCGACGATCCCCCGCTACGCGCGAGATATACAACGACATCCGCACCATCATCGAAAACACCACAACGACAAAAACCGCCGCTTGACCCCAAGCGGCCCATCAGACGTGCACCCGCGTCAATCGCCAGACGGCTCTCTATGCGTCGGTGACTCGCCCCAAGGGCGCACGGACGTAAGCGGAACCGATTACGGCGCCGGCGAGATCTCGGGAGCGCGCAACGGCGCCTGGGCAAATTCGCGCATGCCCTCGTCGAAACCGACGGACGCACGAAACCCGAGCTCGGCCGCGGCGCGTGTCGGCGATGCAAACACGTGGCGGACGTCACCGAGGCGATATCCCCCGACGACCTCCGGTTCGGGTGCATCGGTCCCAAAGGCGCCGGCGAGCGCAACAGCCATGTCGAGTACCGAGCGCGGCGTACCACTCGCCACGTTCACTGGTCCCGCGTACGGTTTCTCAACGGTCAGCGCGGCCACGTTGGCCGCTGCGACATCGCGTACGTGGACAAAGTCCCGACGCTGGCCGCCGTCCTCGAAGACGCGCGGCGCGCGGCCGCGTGCGAGGGCGCTGCGGAAGATACTGGCGACACCTGCGTAGGGCGTGTCACGCGGCATACGGGGTCCGTAAACGTTGTGATAGCGGAGCGCGGTGGCTGTCACGCCCGCCTGCTCACGCGCGAAGCATTGGCAGAGGAATTCCTGTTGCAGTTTCGTGGCCGCGTACACGCTGCGCGGATCGACCGGCGCGTCCTCCGGAACCGCCTCGGGCGCTAATGCTGCGCCGCACACTGGGCACGGTGGCTCATAGTCGCCCGCGTCGAGGGCCACCGCGGCACGCGGTCCGGGCGCGATGAGCCCGTGACGCCCGCACCGGTAGCGGCCTTCCCCATAAACGACCATGCTCGACGCCAACACGATCCGGCCCCGGAACGCACGGGCGTGCAGTGCCCGCAAGAGCGCAGCGGCGCCGCCGTCGTTGTGGTGCACGTAGTCGACCACGTCGGCGAAATCGAGCCCGAGACCGACCATCGCGGCCTGATGTGACACGGCGTCAACATCAGCGACAGCGCGCGCGACCACAGCGGGATTGGTCACATCGCCCCACTGGTATTCGGCTTGGTCGTTGAGGTAGTCGGGTTTGCCGCTGTGCGCGGCCGGAAGCAGCGTGTCGAGCACGCGAACATCGTCGCCGCGCGCCACCAAAGCGTCGACGACGAACGAACCGATGAATCCGGCGCCGCCGGTGACGAGAACCTTCACCGAGTGTCCTGCGTTCTGGGCAGGCGTACGGTGAACGTCGCACCACCATTCTCGTTGCACACGAACAGTTCGCCTCGGTGTGCCTCCACGAACCCTTTCGCGATCGCCAAACCGAGTCCCGCGCCCGAACCCGAGCTCGGCGAGCGGGCGCGATCGCTCTGAAACGCGACATCGAACACCCGTTCCAGATCCCCATCGGGCACGCCGCCGCCGGTGTCGTGCACCGCGACGTAGGCCCAGTCGGGCAACGCGTCGTCGACTCCGGCTTCGACGACCACACTGCCATCGCTGGGCGTGTGTCGGATTGCGTTCTCGAGCAGGTTTCGTAACACGCGCAATACCTCGGGTGCCGACGCGTCGAGTTCCGGTGGCGGACCGACGAGCCGGCCTTCGAGGCTGACACCTTTCACTGCCGCGACCGGGGCCGAGCCCGCGAGCACGTCGGAAACGAGGTCACCGAGCGACACTCGCTCGAACTGCAGACGGAGCGCTCCCGCTTGCGTGCGGCTGAGTTCGAAGAGGTCGTCGACTAGCGCCGCGAGATGATCGACCTCTTCTCGCAACGTGCCCAGATATCGGGCCACGGTTTCGGGATCGCTCACGACGCCGTCTTCCAGTGCCTCGACGATCGCTCGCATCCCGGCGAGCGGCGTTCGGAGATCGTGGGACACCCAGGCCACAAGCTCGCGCCGCGATCCTTCGAGCGTCTGCTGACGCTCCCGCGCTTCGTCGAGACGCGTGTGCGTCGCCGCGAGCTCACGAGCGAGGACCGCGAGTTCGCTCGGCACGTTGTCTTCTAGCCTCGTCAGTGCCGCTGCGTCGGCGTCCTCGCGCCCGAGGTGGCTCGCTGCGACGACCAGCGAACGGCTCGCGTGACTGATACGCGCGCCGAGAAAGAGCGCGATGCCAACGGCGACCACCCCCGCGGATGTCAGCACGACCAGCAGAGCTGTGAGGTCGTGACTGGAAATGAACATCTTGCGTGAAGCGACGTAGGTACCCGCGAGGACCGCGATCACGAGAATGCACGTGAGCGCGACGACCTGGGCGGCGATGGACCGCCGACGCAGCAACCGGAGCACCACCGCACCGAACGCGGCCCCGATCAAGGTGACCATGGCCGCGATCGCGGCCAGCTCTGCGGCGTCGGCAGTCTTCACGGGTCCCACCGGTAGCCGGCTCCCCACACGGTCATCAGGTGACGCGGCTCGCTCGCGTTCGCTTCGACCTTCTCGCGGATGCGGCGCACGTGGACCGTGACAGTGGCGGTGTCGCCGTACGTGTAGCCCCAAACGCGTTCGAGCAATTCCTCACGCCGAAAAACAACCCGAGGCCGCGTCGCGACAAAAGCGAGCACGTCGAACTCGCGCGCCGTCAAGGTCTGGAGGACACCGGCTCGGAAGACTTCGCGTGCCGCGATGTCGATACGCAGATCGCCGGTCTCGATAACGTGCGGCTGCGCGGCGATGGGCGCCGCCGCACCGGTCGCTCGGCGCAACACTGCCTTCACGCGCGCCGTGAGTTCGCGCGGCGAGAATGGTTTGGCCACGTAGTCGTCCGCGCCGAGCTCGAGTCCCATAACCCGATCGTCTTCGTCACCGCGCGCGGTCAGCATGATGACTGGGACCGGGGCCTGTTCGCGTAGCCGGCGGCACACCTCGAACCCGTCGACGCGTGGGAGCATCAGATCGAGCACGACGAGATCGGGCCAGACTTCCGCGGCTCGCTCCAATGCACTTACGCCGTCTCCGACCGCGTCAACCGCGAGCCCTTCGCGTTCGAGATAGCGCACGACGACCTCGCGCACGGTGGCGTCGTCTTCCACCACCAGGACGTGGGGCAACGCGCCGTTCACCACTGCGACCATACCGTTAGCCCCACGATCAGCGTGCACGCTGCCTGGAGCACCAGCCACCGCCGTGTCCGCGTCGTCAACGATGCGGTCGCGAGCATCATCCATGGTACGAATGGCAGCCAAATGCGCTCCACTTCGCCCTTCGACATCCCGCTGACATCTGCCAGCGCGACCAGTGTGGCGACACTGCCCACCAACAGCCAAACGCGTCGGTCGCGTAACCGGCTCAGGCCGACCGCGACCGCGGGGCCGGTGGCGACGGCAAACAGCGCGAGATCGGCGACCAGAAAGTACGTGTACGGCCGGTGTATCGCGACGCCCGTCAAGTACTGATGTCGCACGGCCGCGAACCCGGAGAACCACGAGAACCCGAGCGCAGCGCACACGAGGAACGGCGGCAGTGCGCTCACCGCGGCAATGGCTAGGACGCGCAGTTGCCGTCGGACGGCGCACACGAGGATGGGGAGCAAGACAAGTGGCACCAAGCCGTACGACAGGAATGCGGTGACGCCGAAGCCGAGCCCGCCGAGCACGGCGTACACGGTCGACCGCCGGCCCGTCCGGCCGCTTGCGAGAACGAGTAATGCAACCGACCACGCCGAGACGCCTGCAAAGAACGCATCCGCGGTCTCCCACCAGATCGCGGCCGGAACGAGCACAAGAAACGGAGCGACCCGTCGGGCCGCATCCTCGTCGGCGACTTCGCGCAGCGCGACAAGCGCGGCAATCCCCGCGGCAACCGCGCCCGCGACGACGAGAGCGGCGTTCCAGCCGTCGCTCGCAAGACCGACCTTGTCGAGCAGCCACTCCAGCACGACGAAGCCGGGCGGGTGCGACTTCGCGTGTTGCGGGTAGATCGCGAGCACGTCACAGAACGTCCGCAGGAAGTGTGGCAGCGATCGGATGGAACGCCCGACCTGTAAGTAGTCGTTGCGCGTGAACCGGGTGGGATCGGTGAGGGCATTGACGCCGTTGATGCTGTCGACGACGGCGAGGACGATCGCCCATCCGGCAGATGCGAACGCCGTCGCGACGAGCAGCGCGCGCCACGACAGCGACCGCGCGTATCGTGGCCCGAGACGCACGACGCCCGCCGCGAAAGCGATCGCAGGGAGCACCCGCCAGGTGAGGTGCAGATGCCACGGACTCCAAAACGGCGGCGCGCCGAGGTCGAGGTGCGCGCCGGTGGCCTCGAGAACCCGGCCCCAGGCGATCGCGACCGCGATGAGCGCGATCCAGCCCGCCAACACCCGCGTGGTTCGTGGACGCGCGGGCGCGCGGACGTCGAGCATCGCGCGCACGATAACCAGGAGACCGTAAGGCACGATCGACGGCCGAGGTGCGCAGGCCCGAGTTTCGGAAATCGTAAGGAGGGTCTCGTGCCGCGGCCGGCGGGCACGTCGTTACGGTGAAGAGGTGCTCGAGGTGATCCTTCCGGCGCTCGACGAAGCCGCCGCGATTCCCGGCGTCTTGGCAGGCTTGCCGGCGGGGTTCGACGCGATCGTGGTCGACAACGGATCGTCGGACGGCACCGCCGATGTGGCCGCCGCGCTCGGTGCGCGTGTCGTCGTCGAACCGCAACGCGGTTTCGGAGCTGCGTGCTTTGCAGGATTGCAGGCCGCCACCGGCGACGTCGTGTGCTTCATGGACTGCGACGGCTCGTTTTCGGGCGCCGACCTGCTCGCGGTCGCGGCACCCGTCATGAACGGCGACGCGGAGCTCGTGCTCGGTGCGCGGCGCGCGACCGGCGGCGCGTGGCCGCTCCACGCACGTGTCGCCAACGCACTGCTGGCTGCCGAACTCCGGCGCCGAACTGCGCTGCAGTTGCACGATCTCGGCCCGATGCGCGCCGCTCCGCGCACTGCGCTGCTGGCGCTCGACCTGCAAGACCGGCGATTTGGTTGGCCGCTCGAGATGGTGCTGCAAGGGTGGCGAGCGGGTTGGCGCATTGCGGAGGTTGACGTGGCCTATGAGCCCCGTGTGGGACGGTCGAAGGTCACCGGCACGATCGGCGGAACCGCGCGCACGGTGCGTGACATGGCGCGCCTGTTGCGATGACAGCACTCATCGTCCTCGCGAAGTCACCCGTCGCGGGGCGTGTGAAGACGCGTCTCTGCCCGCCGTGCACGCAGGATCAAGCGGCGGCGATCGCCGAAGCTGCACTTGCAGACACCCTCGCAACCGTGGCGGCAACGCCCGCGGGAGCGCGCGTCCTCGCGCTCGACGGTCCGCCCGGTCCGTGGATCCCCGACGGCTTTGTGATCGTGCCGCAACTTGGAACCGGGCTCGACCAGCGTCTCGCCAACGCGTTCGCGGCCGCGAGCGGGCCCGCGGTTCTCGTCGGCATGGACACGCCGCAGATCACTCCGATCGGGCTCAGCGGCGTGATCACCGCGCTGCATGCGCCGGCGACCGACGCCGTACTCGGCCCCGCGGCCGACGGCGGCTGGTGGACAATCGGCCTGCACCGCGCCGATCCTCGCGTGTTCGTGGGCGTGCCGATGAGCACCGACTACACCGGCGCCGCGCAACGTGAACGATTGCGAACTCTGGGGCTGCGCACCGCGCTCGTCGCCGAACTCCGCGACGTCGACACCTTCGCGGACGCCGAGATCGTCGCCCGCACCATTCCGAACTCGCGCTTCGCCGCCGCGGTTGGCGCCACCGCCCGCGCCGTGCGCTCGGCCTCGGTCGACGCGTCGATCGCCGGCGCGTGAACGACCCGGCTCTCCGCCCGGCCGGAGTGCACGACGAGCGCGTCGCCGCCCGCCTTGGAGTCGCACTCGGCGTCGCCTTCACCGTCTGCTTCCTCACGGGTCTGTACTCGCACCTCGCGCAACACCCGTCGCTCGGCTTCCAACTGCCCGCGCGCCCGGTCGGTCTCTACCGCGTGACCCAGGGCGTGCACGTCGCGACCGGCATCGCGTGCATTCCCCTCCTCTTCGCCAAGCTCTGGACCGTCTACCCACAGCTCTTCCAGTGGCCACCGTTTCACGGGCTCGCGCACGCGATCGAACGCATCATGATCTTCCCGCTCGTCGCGGGCAGCATCTTCATGTTGTTCACCGGGCTCGCGAACATCCACCTCTGGTATCCCTGGCGATTCAACTTTCCGGACACGCACTTCCGCACCGCGTGGATCGTGATGGGCGCGCTGGTCGTTCACATCGGCGCCAAAGTCACCGTGACGCGCCGAGCCCTCCGCCGCACACCAGCGGATCCGGTCGCGCCCGAGGTCGTGGCCGACCGGCGCGCTTTTCTTGCCACCGCGTTCGGCGCGAGCGCGCTCATCACCGTGTTCAGCGTCGGCGAGACGTTCGGCCCGCTGACGCGCCTCGCGTTGCTTGCGCCCCGGCGCCCCGACACGGGAACGCAGGGCTTCCCCGTCAACGGCACCGCCAAGGAGACGGGCGTGCTGTCTTTGGCGCAGTCGCCTGACTATCGCTTGAGGGTCGAGGGAAACGTCCGCACGCCGTTGTCGTTCAGCGTCGACGAACTTCGAGCCCTCCCCCAGCACTCGGCGGAACTACCGATCACATGCGTCGAAGGCTGGAGCGTGTCGCGGCGCTGGACTGGCGTCCCCGTGCGCGATCTGCTCAGGCGCGCCGGCGCGCCGCCGCACGCGCGCGTGCGCGTCGAATCGCTCCAGCCGTACGGCAGCTACACGGTCTCGTTTCTCGATTCCGACCAGGCCCATGACGCCGACACCCTGCTCGCACTCCTGGTGAACGGCGAACTGCTCGCACTCGACCACGGGTATCCCGTGCGGCTGATTGCACCGGACCGGCCCGGTGTGCTCCAGACGAAATGGATCGGGAAAGTGATCGTGCTGTGAACGATCGGGCGCCCGAATCCGTAGAGGATCTCGGGCCGAACCGCGTCGGCTTGGTCGTCGGTCTCATGCTCGGCGTGCCGTTGATGACCGTCGGCGTGCTCGGACTCTGGCAGCACATGGACGCGACTCCCCCAGCGAACTACTTGCGGTTCTTCATCGGCGGCGACCTGTTGCACGACTTCCTCGTCGCGCCCGTCGCCGCGCTCGTCGGTGTCGTCATCATCCGGCGCGCCCCCGCGCTCGTCCGCGGTCCGTTGCGCGCGGCGTTGTTCACGTCCGCGATCGTGATCGCCGTCGCTTGGCCAGGACTGCGCGGGTACGGCCGCGCGCGTGCGCCTGACAACATCAGCGTGCAGCCGTTGAACTACGCGACCGCCGTTCTCACGGTGCTCGCAGTGGTGTGGGTCGTCACCGCCGTCTGGGTGACAGTCGAGGTCCTGCGGTCCCGGCGGTAGCCGCGGCACAACGGCGATGCGGCAACGGTACCGTCGGTGCGTGGCCGCACCCGCCCAGCCCGAGCCCCGCGCTGCGGACGGGATCGCGATCAGCGTCCGCGGACTGACGTTCGAGTACGCCACGCCGAACGGAACCCTCACCGTGCTCGACAGCGTCGACTGCGACATCCCAGGAGGGGCTACCGTCGCGATCACCGGGCAATCCGGTTCGGGCAAGACAACCTTGCTCAGCGTGCTCGGCGGCCTCGACCGCGCGAACGCCGGTGCGGTCCTCGTCGGTGGCGTTGATCTCGCGCAGCTCGACGGCGACGCGATGGCCGCGTACCGGCGCGACATCGTCGGCTTCGTCTTCCAGGACTTCGGCCTCCTCGGACAGCTCACCGCGCTGGAGAACGTCGAACTCGCACTCGCGTTCGGGCGCTCGTCGCGCCCGGAGCGCCGCGCTCGCGCGCATCAGCTCCTCACGGGGGTCGGGCTGGCCGACCGGCTCACGCACCGACCCCGCGCCTTGAGCGGGGGCGAGAAGCAGCGCGTCGCGATCGCTCGCGCCCTCGCGAACGATCCCCGTCTGGTGCTCGCCGACGAACCCACAGGCAACCTCGACCCCGCGTCGAGCGAGCCGGTGCTAGATCTCTTGATGCGGGTTCCCGCCACGCACGGCTGCACGGTCGTCGTCGTCACCCACGACGATGCCGTCGCCGACCGCGCCGATCACCGGCTCCATATCGTCGACGGCCGGGTCAGGACCCAGTGACGTGGCGCGACGCGATCGCACTCGCGCGCCGCAGTGTCGGCCGACGCGGGGGCCGGGCAGTGCTGACGGTGCTCGCGGTCGCCCTCGGCGCGGCGCTGTTGTCGTCGCTGCTGATCGCGAGCCAGGCCGCGCAGCGACGCGTGCTCGACCAGGTGAGTTCGGGAGGCCCGCTCGCCGGCATCAAAGTCGACGCCGCCGCGCCCGATCCCAACGCACTCAACAGCGACGATCCGCATCCGGGCCCACCGCGGTTGATCGATGACGCCGCGGTGCGGCGTATTGCCGCGCTCCCGGGCGTCGATTCGGTGTTACCGGTCATCGCGACGCCGATGCTGATCGTTCCGCCGGAGACGCTGCCCGCCGCCGCGCGGGCCAAACAGCCAGATGGCGACCCGATCTTCGACTCGGTCGTCGGTGTCGACGTCGCGCACGAACGCGATCTCCCGATAACGGTGCTCACGGGCCGGCTCCCGACACCCGGGTCGAACACCGAGGTGGCCGTGACGCTGGACTACCTCCAGCGGCTTGGCGTCGATAAGACCAACGCGTCCGCGCTCGTCGGCACCCAAGTGACGCTGGGCGCGCCCCGCATCTTCACCTATGCCCAGGGCCGACGGTTCCGCGCCCGCTGGACGCGTATGACGATCGTCGGCGTCGTTTCGCAGGAAGCGAGCGACGGTTTGATCGTGATGCCGCTCGATCAGGCGCGCCTTGCGCGCTCGTGGTCGGTTGCGGGTGCGCCCCTGGACAACCTCGGAAACAACCCGTCGCCGTACACGGCGCTGTTCGTCGTCGCCCACGGGCTTAACAAGATCACGGACGTGCGCGCGGAGATCAACCAGGTCGGGTACTCGACGAGCGCGCCCGAGACGCTCATCACCCAGGTGCAGCGATACCTCCATGTAGTGGAGCTCGTGCTCGCCGGTATCGGGCTGATCGGCCTTGCGATCGCCGCGCTCGGCATCTCGAACGCGATGCTTGCTGCAATCCGAGAACGCCGCCGCGAGATTGGTGTGCTGAAGGCGGTCGGCGCGAGCGACCGCGACGTACGCCGCGTGTTCCTCGTCGAGGCGGGGACGCTCGGGTTCGTCGGCGGCCTCATTGGTGCCGCGGTTGGCTACGGCGTCGCGCGCGTGCTCGCGGGCGTCGTGAACAACTATCTCGCAGGCCAAGGCCTCGAAACCGTAGACCTCGGCGTTCCGCTCGTGCTCCTCGCCCTGGTTGTCACCGGCGCGACGGTGCTCGCATTGGTCGCCGGCGTCCTCCCGGCCTCGCGGGCCGCCCACATGCCTGCCCGACAAGCGATCGCCGACGAATGAATCGGCGGGCCGCGCTGCTCCTGCTCGTACTCATCCTGGCCGCCTGTGCCAGTGGCGCGCACAACAACGCCGCCATTCCGGGCGAAGCGTCCCGCGGCCCCACCCAGACGCTTGTCACCTTCGGCGGCAGCGCGACTGAGGGCGACGGCGTGCGCGATCGATTGCGCGACGCGTGGCCATACCTCGTTTTCGACGCAGCACTCCCGCAGGGAACGGTGCTCGTCAACGCCGCGCTCGATGGCGCGACCGTGAAGAATGCAATCGCCGCGCAGCTTCCGGTCGCTGACGAAACCCATCCGCACATCGCCGCGGTGTGGCTCGGCGCCGACGATCTCGTCGCCCACACGCCGATCCCACATTTCAAAGCCGCGCTCGTACAGTTCATCGGCGCGCTGAAGCGACTCGGTGTGCGTCGCATCCTTGTCGCCAACCTTCCGAAGTCCTACGGCCCCGGAGCCACGCCGTACAACGACGCCATTGAGCAGGTCGTGTACGCGAACGCAGTCGAGCCCGTCGACCTCTCCGCGCTCGACATTCCGCTCCGGCCCGTCGACGGCCTCCCACCACAGCCCGACGCGACCGGCCACCGCCTTGTCGCGAACGCGTTCGAGCAAGCGTTGCGCGCTCAACCTTGACCTTTGCGCGCGCACCGCCGGGATTGGCGGGCTTCGTTCGAATGCGTTCGCGAGGGATGCGAACGCACAGCTGCATCTGGTTCGCTCATTGGGGGTCGCGGGCGCTGAGAGAGGGCGGTGCCGTTGCGTTTGCCGTTCCCCAAGTCTTGTTGGGTGCGTTCCCGAGGCTGAGGTCGAGTGTGCCACCGGATGCGAGGACGGAGGCGGGTAGCCAGGGGCACTCGTACTCGTGGGTCGTGTTGGTGCACGATCGCGGCGTAGTGATGCCGTCGACGTGGGCACGTTGTACGTAGCGGTTGGTGTCGGAGGCTTGCGGCGCGTTGATGGTGATCGTCTTTCCCGAGCCAAGAGCGATCGAGACACGCGTGAACATCGGGCTTGCGAGCACGAGATCCGCCCGACCTGGTGTCTCGGGATATAACCCGATCGCGGCCCACACGTACCAGGACGAGAGCGCGCCGAGGTCGTCGTTGCCGGGTTCGCCGTTCGGTGTCGCGCTGTAGAGCTGTGTCGCGATGCGCCGCACAACGTTCTGGGTCCGCCATGGTGCGCCCGCGTAGTCGTATTCCCATGGGATGCCGAGTGCGGGCTCGTTTCCGGCCCAGTCGAACGGTTGTTTTCGGCTGGTGTTCAGCTGTGTGAAGAAGGAATCGAGTCGCGCGACGACGACCGCGTTGCCGCCCATCGCGTTGAACAGTCCGCGCAGATCTTGTGGGACACTCCACGAGTATTGGATGGAGTTTCCTTCCTCCCAACCGTCTTGACCGATCCCCGGGAGCGGAGAGACCTGAAATGCGGGTCTGGGCGGGAAGCGACCATCGGTCGTGCGCGCGGACAGCCAGTGTGTGGCGGGGTTCAGCAAGTGGCGCCAGTTGCCGGCGCGTGCAACGAAGGTGCGTTCGGTGCGCGGGTGGTCCGTTGCTGCGGCGAACTGTGCGATCGCGGCGTCGTCGATGGCGTATTCGAGTGTCTCGGAGCCACCGATGGTGTAGTCGAAGGATGTGCGATCACGGCGGTCCGCCGCCACCCAGCCCTGGCTCAAGTACTGGTCGAGATCCTGTCGCTCGACATCCCAGCCCAGGCCGGTTCCGACGGTCGTCGCGCCGGCGACCATGTCGCGTAATGCGGCGGACGCGTCAAAGCGGCGTGCGCCGAACGCGTAAGCCGATGCAATGATTGGATCGGCCGAGTCACCGTTCATCTCGGCGGTCTCGACATCGGTGTACGCCCACTTCGGAAGCCATCCGCTCTGATCGTGGTCCGCGAGCAGTGACCGCACCATGTCGCTCGTCTCGGTCGGGGCGACCATGGCGAGAAGCGGGACTTCCGATCGGTAGATGTCCCAGCCCGAGAAGTTGGCGTATTGCGTGTAGCCGTGGGCGACATGAACGCGCCCGTCGAACCCGGGGTAGGCGCCATTGGTGTCGTCGAAGACGTTCGGATGCAGGAGCGAGCGATACAGCGCGGAGTAGAACGTTGCTCGCGTCCGGGAACTCCCGCCGGTGACAGCGATACGGTCAAGCATGTCGTCCCAGCGCCTCGTGGCTGCTTTTGCGACCGTGTCGTAGTCCCACCCCGGATTCTCGGCCGCGAGGTTGGCGCGGGCGTCGGCGACGCTCACAAACGAGATGCCGACCTTCATCATCACCGTCGACGTCTCGCGCGCATCGAAGGTGACTGTCGCCCCTGAGTGAGCGCCGCGGGTCGTACGCGTTCCCGGCCGTATCGTCCGGCCGCGCCAGCTCGCGAATTGCCGGAACGGCCGATTGAACTGCGCGTCGAAAGCGAGCGTGTACGTGCCGGAAGTGCCGCAGAACTGCCCCGACTGCACCACGCCCGCGACCTCGCGGTCGCCAATCACCTGAACGCCGGCTTGGTCGGCAGCCACCGCGCTGTCGGCAACCTTGAACAACACATTCGCACTCCTCGTCACCGGGAACTCGAGACGTGCAATCCCTGTGCGAGTCGTCACCGCGACATCGAAGTTGATTCCCGAGTCGGCCAGCCTCACTGAGTAACGGCCCGGAGCCGCATGCTCGGACCCGTGCGAGAACCGAGCCGTTTGGAGTTCGGGTGACCCGACAGGCGGGCCGATCGTCGGAAGAATCGGAACGTCACCAAGTCCCGAACATCCCGGGCCGTTCAAATGGGTGAGGCTCAGACCCGAAAGTAACGAATCGCCGAACGAATACCCGCCGCCATCCGCCCGATGCGGCGACGTATCCGGCCCCCATTGCATCATGCCGAACGGCACATCAGCAGCAGGTGACGCATCCACGTGACCAACCGCCGTGCCGCCGACACCGGTCCCCATGAACGGGTTCACCAGCCCACTCGGCGACACAACGACATCGCTCGGCACAGGCGCGCTCGCCCGACGCGCGCTTTCATGCGACGACGAGCAGCCACCCACCACCAACACGACGCAAACCGCACACGCCAACTCGCGACACAACTCGCCGCGCCCGAGTCGCACCACCGAACCGTAGTCGCAGCACTCCCCGGCAGATAGTGCCTGCACCCCAAACAGTCGGCCATCCCACGCCCTGACGAACGCCCAGCCCGAGCACAGCCGCAAGTGGCCGCGGACACCGATCGACAGCCACAGATCTGGCGCGCCGAGGATGCGGTCGTCTACGGAGCCGATGCCATCCGGTGCGCCCTCCGGAGGCCGACTCCGGTGAACGCCCCGACTGCGCACAGCACCCCTGGGAGCAAGTTTGACCCGATGAGGCAGCCTCTCGTGCGTCGCGTCGCTCACGCAGGTGATGGTCGGGTTTCAAACCCGCGAGGCGACACTCGAGCAGGCTGAGTTCTTCGACCGCGTGTTCTGGTCAGGCGGTCGGCGGCGTCACGGCGGATCCCGGCGCTTGTAGCGGCACGGGCGCGGGTTGGGCTGGGAGTGGTTGCGGGGTGGGGCTCGGGTTTGTGAAGGTGACAGCGCCGGGGTTCACGGCGAGTAGTTCGATGTCGTAGGTCGAGCCGCCGTCGGCGGAGGCGTGGAACCGGTAGGTGGGGACGAGATCTACGACCGTCCGACCGTTGTCGTACGCGCCCCAAGGGGCGAAGCCGAGCGAGACACCGCTGACATGGACCGTGACGATCGGGATGGTTGCGGTGGAGGGTGACGGCGCCAGAGCGGGCGCTGCAACCGCGGACCCACCGGAGATGGCCGTCATCGGTTCCGGTCCCGGATACCTCGCGGTGCCGTGTTGGAGATCAGCGAAGACGGCGGCGGTGGGACGCAGCGGGTAGCTGTGGATGGCCTCGGGTGTGGCCCACTCGCCGTTGACGGACTCGACGCGGCGGTGTTCGCCGATCGTGACCGTCCATTCCGCACCGTCAACGCGCGTCCCATCAAGTGTCAGCGAGAAGGTGACAGAACGCGCGGACACCTCGGTTGGCACAGTCGGACAGGGCATCCCGACCGCGCACGAAACCGCGACTCCGCCGCTGTCGTTCACCGCAGTTGTCCAGTCTTGTCCGGCGAGTACACCGAGTTGGTTCAGGAGCGCACGTGCGATCGAGGTGGCATCCGCGGCGCTCGGCACATCAACCGGCGGTACGGGTAGCGCGAGGACGGTCGTCGGCGTCCGAACTGGTGCAGGTGTCGGGATCGGCGCCGGTGTGGGAACCGATGACAGTGCGGGTGGCGTGACCTTCAACGGACCGTTCGTCACCGTGTTCGGTGGAATCGCGGGGCCGGTGGAACCGGTCGAGCCGCCGACCGCGCTCGGAACGCCCGACGCGTAGGAGACGGTCACGTCACCGTCGCTGATGATGAATGACAGGACCGCACTCGTGCTCTGAACCTGCCATCCGGTGGAGGTGTGGGTCGGGGAGCCGGTCAAGCCGAACGCATCAGCGAACCGTTGCACGTCGGTGGCGGTCACCGAGTGGGGGTGCATTCGCCATACGGCCGCGCTGGTGCCGAGATCCGCCAGCCTCGCGTCGAGGACGTATTCGGTCGGCCGGACCGGAAAGATCGCCGCTCCCGCACCTGACGGAGTCGCCGTCCGTCCCTCCGAGGCCAGGTGAAGCTTCGTGAACGGCGCCGTTGTCGCGGTCGTGGGGCTACCTGTCGATGTTGCGGCGGAGCCGCACGCGCCGGCCGCCAACACGGCGATCGCCACCGACGAGATCCCGGCCAGGCGTGCTCGATTCATCGTTCCTCCACGGGTCGCATCAGGCCATTCGACGTCACCGGACCAGCGCCAGTTCCCGTTCGAACACCAACCGTGACCCCCTCTCCCCTAACGGCGGCCCGAAGGTGTCCCTTATCGCCGGATCGGGAACGATTCGTGGCGCGGTCGTAGAACTTCGTCGTCCTGAATTGCGCGAGCCAGGGTGTCCCGGACCACATAGCCCCTTCGAACTCGGTCGCCCAGACTCGCCTTCGGGCTTTTACCCGACTTCGGACGGCCGGGAATGACGTGAACTTCCTACCCGGTCACGCCCTGTTGGCCACGCGGCGAGGGAGCCTCGCGCTGCAGCGAGGAAGATGAACCGAACATCGCGATCAGCTTCGGTTCGGATCGCTGCCCGTCGAGCGCCACGGCCTCCGACTGTTGAATCGCCGGCCGCGCGCGTTCCATCAGTCCGTGATGATTTCCGTCAGCTGTGCGGGGGCGTAAAGGTCGCCTGACGCAAGATCGCAATGCAGCCGCAGGATCGTGTCGTGCTGTTGCTCATTGCTGATTCCGGTCGCGCTGATCGTCAGACTGGCGTCGTGGGCGCGTTCGACGAGGTCGGCGACGGCGTAATGCAATGCCGGACGAATAGCGATATCGCGCAACAGTTGCGGGGAAAGCTCCAGCGCGCGGAAGCCGAGCCGAACGAGGTCATCGACGTCGACATCGGGATCGTGTACGTCCGCGAGCACGAGCGACAGGTCTGCATCGGCGAGTGATCGCATTGCGGCGCGCAGGGTCGGCGAGGCTCCGTTCAGTATTCGTGCGTCGATCTCGAGGTGGAACTGATGCATTGCCAACAGATACGCGGCCGCGATCTCGTCGAAGCGTTGCTCGGTGTGAACGTCGAGCAGCAGGCGGGTTGACGCCGGCGTGTATTGCAGCAGTGTCGCGTCGCGGGCCGCGAAGATGACCAATGTCGCGGTCTGGCGGGCGACATAGAGGTCGAGGACGGGCGCAAGTGACGTGCCGGCAGAGATTTCGGCAACGGTCGCCGGGCCGAGCAACCCCTTCGTGGAGTGATGCCATTGAGCAAAACCGCGATAACCGGCGAACGAGCGCGTGCGCGGATCGACGATGGCCTGCGCGTACGGCAAGACGTCCCCGCGAGTGAAGGCGATCTGCAACTCGGCGATCGTGTTGAGCTCCGGTGCTGCGGCCCGTACAAGCTCGCCGGAGTCGACGTCAGCGGTGCTGAGCGCGACCCCATGCGTCACCCGGAGCGGCGACGGCCCGTCGCGCTCGACGGCATCATCGGAGGTGTTTTCGTCGACCGGGCCGAGCAGGCGCCCGACCAACACCGAACCGCGATTCTCGCCGGCCGGACCGAGATCCATGGTGGCGGACACGTTGAGTCGAACCAGCCTCGACCCGGCTGCCTTGGCGACAACCTCGCCGTTCCAACTGCCGCGCTGCTGCAGGTCGGTCCGCGCCACGTCATAAAACAGGGCGACGGACTCGATGGGGAAGATGTCAAGCGTCGTCAGGCCCTCCGCGCTCCCGACGCCGAGGAGCTTGCACGCAGCCGGATTCAGGTAGAGGAGCCGCCCCCACGGGTCGCAGATCCCCACGACATCGTCGGTCCGCTCCGCGAACGACAACAGTCCCTTCGTGATCTCCGACGCATCCGTCTCGCTCAACTCGCCTCCCGAAACGGGACCTCGATACCTCGCGCCGGCGCAACACGAGGCCGCACCGCGCACCAGAGCACCCCATGATGCCCCTTCGAGATCGACGACGGCTAGCCCCGCGACCGGTCGCGAAGCGGCGAAACATCCGCGATCTGTCCCCGCCGGAGGGGACACCCTGGTCAGGGTCGCGGTATTTTGCGGACCTGTTGGAGGACACGGGGGTGAAGGTGCGGATATGTCCCCAACCGGGTCGGACCTGACGTTCGACATCGAGCAGAACGGGCGCGAATGGGTCGTCGGGCGTGACGGCGCGACCGTCTCGGTGCACCCGAACCGCGAGGAAGCAGAACGGGCGGTCGACTGGCTCGCCCGTCGCTCGGTCGTGGGCGATGACCAAGCCGTGCTCTGCGGCGATCTCACACCACGAGAGATCGTCGTCCTGCAGAGACTCCAGTATCGCGGCAGCTATACGGAGATTGCTCACGAGCTGTTCGTCTCCACGAACACCGTCAAGACACACGTCAGGAACGTCTACACAAAGCTCGGCGTGACAAGTCGGACATCCGCGCTCGCCGCCGCGACCGTTCTCGGCCTCCTCGACGAACCGAACGAGACCCGCGACCATCGAAACACCGACGTTTCGGCCGGACCTCGGAACTTCACCGCCGACGCCACGCGTAAGTACATGGCCGCGTTCGCGAGCTCGCTCAACACCCACGATTGGACCGCATACGCGCGCCTCCTTCGACACGACGTTCGCCAGACCACACCGCTGATGACCGGTGAAGGCATCGACGACATCATCGCGTTCAACGAGCGCGTCATCGCCGCCGTGCCGGACATGCGCATCGAGGTCAGCCGCGTCACCGTCGATCCCGACGGAAATCGCGCGATCTTGGAGTGCGTCCACAGCGGCACTGCTGTCGGTGAGCTCATAACTCGGTACGGTGTCCTCCCGGCGACCGGGAAGCACTTTCACCTCGCATCCGTGCACATCGTCAGCTTCGACGAGTCGGGTCTCGCCTCCGAGATTCGACGGTACTGGGACCTCTACGCGGTGCTCCGCGATCAAGGAATTGCAAGCCCGTGAGCAGCTATCGGCCGCTGTTTCGCGCGTTCAACACTCGCTGGATCGCGACGAGCTCCTGCAGCCTCGTCACGATCTTGTCGGGACTGAGCGCGACATATGCCGACAACGCGACTTGCGCGCGCTCTCGTTTCGGCAGGGCGGTGTTGGGGCGAGGTTCGACAGCCGCCGCCAAAGGCCGCCCACACGGCCGAAACGCAGGACCGTCACGTCGTTGGTCAGCCGACATCTTCAACCCCGAGTCCGAGAGATACGAGCGGGACGTCGGGTTCGCCATTAGCTCCCCACCACCCCGGCGACCAATCACGGGCAGCGGTTCGACGCTTCGTCCACCGTCGGTATAGCGACGGTGTTGAGATGTCGGCACGAACGGCGAGGAACTCGCCGACGAACGTCCGAGACAAGCAGATGTGCGACGAAAGTCACACTCCGCCGCGCGCGATGACACCGGCCGCCGACACGCGGCAGGGCCACCCCCCGTGGGAACAGAAGGGTGGCCCTGCGAGCAGCGTTCAACAGAAGATGATCGGAAGAGCTGACGGCCTCCGGCTGGTTAGCAGGACGGCAGCCCTTTGGGCTCCGACACCTATGGGCTGTCAGGCATGCCACAAGCGCCGGGGCCGAAAGCGTACGCAGGCGAGTGCACCTTCGTCACTGGTAATGACTGACACAGACGGGTGTATTCACCGTTCGTGCGCACGCAACCGCCGCCAGTCGGCGGAGCGGTCGCTTCGTGACTCATGGTGCAATCACCTTGACGCGGCGATGCCCTCGACGGAGTGCGTGCGAGGGCATCGTCAAACGGGTGCACGTCACCGGGGAACTCTGGTCCGGCTCGCCATACCCGACACTGCCATCTCCATCGGCACGTGACCACCGACGAAGAGTCGGAACCCTCAAGACACCGTGAGGAAGGTTCTGGCAGGCCCGCTCGCGCGGCCGCGGATCGACGGTCCCGGAGCCGCGGCGTCACGACCGGGGGTCGTCAGCGCCGGTTGGGTCCGTGTCCGCAATCACACGTTGATGCGGAGGCGTCATTTGCAGAGGGCGGCCGGCGCTCGAGTCCTCTTCATTTCCAGGTGTCCGTGTCGGCGCGAGTCTGCGCTCCAACTCCCTCAGGTCCTCGAGCAGCGCCTGGCCGAGTTCGGCGAGGTCCTCTTTCGTGACCACATCGCGCCCAGTGAGCTGACGCTGCACTTCATCTCGCACAACCTCGTGTAACTCGTCCGTGTGCTCGCGACGCTGCTTGTTCAACGCCGCGATCCGGTCGGCATTGAACTGCCCCTCCGCGAGGCGAGTCGTGAGTCGGAACTCGAACGCCCGGAGTTGGTCGGTCACCTCGGCTCGAACGGTCTCGTACAGGTAATCGTCGCGGCTCCCACCGACCGGATTCAGCAGCTTCTCGATAACGGCCGAGATCTGGTCCGTCGTCTCACGGCCCTGCTCGACCAAACCATCGCGCAGCTGAAACGCCTGCGATCGCCCGGCCTCGGTCAGTTGCCGTCCGGCCGCCAACAGACGCCTCACATCCGGGGCCTGCGCCATGGTCTCACTCCTTCGCCAAGGATCACCCCCATGATGGTTCCGAAACCCGTCATCGTCCACCACCACGGCCGAGCACCGCTCACCGACCTCCGACCAGCGTCAGTCGCGCGCGCAGTTGCCCGTCGGGACGCGATCTGCAACGTTGCCGGTGTGACATCGATCTACTACGAGAGCGACGCCGACAGCGCGACGCTGGACGGGCATCGGGTCGCGGTTGTCGGCTACGGCAATCAGGGTCGTTCCTGGGCACTCAACCTGCGCGACAGCGGGTACTCGCCCGTCGTCTGCGTGCGCCGCGACGAGACCCGCGAACAGGCGGTCGCCGACGGTTTCGAGGCCCACGACGTGGAAGCCGCGAACGAAGCCGACATCATCTGCATCCTCGTGCCCGACGACGTCATCGCACTCTTGCCGCTCGCGCCGCGCGCGGATGCGTGTGTGGTCGTCGCGAGCGGATACACGCTCGGGTTCGGCCGGTTGAACCCGCCCGGTGACAGCGGCATGGTCGCACCGAGAATGCTCGGGCCCGAGGTACGACGCTGCTACGAGGAAGGGGTCGGGTTCATCACCGCCGTCGGTGTGCACCACGACGCCACCGGGTGCGCGCTCAGCCGCGTCCTCGCTGTTGCCAAGGCGATCGGCGGTCTCCGTCAGGGCGCGCTCGCGCTCACACCGATGCAGGAAGCGGTGCTCGATCTCGGCGTCGAGCAGGTGCTCTCACCCGCGTTGACCGCCGTGAACAATGCGTTCGTGCAGACGATGATCGAACACGGCATCCCCATCGAGGCGATCGTCGTCGAGCTCGTGCTCTCGGGAGAGGTCGAACGCACCTACCGGTTGTTGCGTGAGATCGGCTACGCGGCGCAGTCCGAGTTCCACTCGCCGACGAGTCAGTACGGTCAGCTCTCTCGCCGTGGTCGCTTCGACCATCTCGACTTGGTCACGACGATGCGCCAGCTCGCCGACGACATCGAGTCCGGCCGGTTCGCCGACGAGTGGGACGCGGAGCGAGAGGCCGGATACCCGACGCTCGCTCGATTGAAGGAACAACATGCATGCCCCGCCGTCCGCGAGTACGAAGCCGAGTTGCGACGCCGCCTCGGACCCGGCGTCGCAAGCCGCTGAGCCGCGGCCATCGGCCGTCGACATTGCATCGCACACGGCGGACATCGACCACCCACCGCCCGCGAGGATGCATGATGAGGCGACGAAGCGCGTGGGGCGGAAAGGCGGGCTTCTATGAAGGGTGGACCAGGCGATCGAGGAACCTCGGAGCGCCGGCTTTGGCTGTTGGGCTGGCTCGTCCAAGCGGAGCAGCACCGGACCACGGAGCTTCAGAGCCAGCAAGCGCGGGTGACGACGATCCTCGCCGCCAACACCTTCCTGTTGGGACTGTTGGCTTCGGCCGCGCTGCAGCAGCAGTTCTCGCGCAGCGTCGCGAATGCGCTTCTGGTTGCCATCGTCTTCTCGTCCGTCGCTTTGCTCGCCGCCTTGCTCGCGCTTTTCCCGCTGAACGCTCCCGGCAACCCGCACTTTCTCGACCGCGCCTGGCTGAGCGAACGAGTGAATGACCACTGCGAGGAAGACCTGCTGACCGACCTCATCGACTCCCTCGTCCCGAAGCGAGACCCGGTCGGGACGATCAGGTTCCGTCGCTGGGTCCTGCGGATCCAACTCACACTGCTCGCCATCGGGACCGGCGCGGCGCTCGTCGCGGTGTGGCTCGTTCTCATATAGCGGACGGACGTGAAGCGCATCGCAGCCCTCATTGCGAGCGTGGTGCTCGTCGCCGCGTGTTCGTCGTCGCACCACTCGGCCGCGCCCGCGCCTCCGACATCGACGACCGTCGCGATCACGACGACGACGGTCCCGAGGCTCCCCGTGCAGCCGACCTGCGCATACAACTCGGCAACGGAAGCGATCACGGGCGCATTGGGATCCGCGTCCGCAATCGGCTGGGCCGGCAACGGACAAGGCGTCGTCACCTGTCTCGGCGGCGCGTTCTACGTCGCATTTCCCGTCAACCGCACGTTCGGCTTCGGCATCTACGCGGGAGGTCCCACGAGTTGGACCGACACCGACGGATATCTGCCGGCCCAGGTGACGACGTTCCCGCACGCGGGCGCGAACGTCACGATCACCGAGTTCGCGGACCGGGTCGTCATCGGCGGGAACCCGTTCGTAGCCGTGTACAGCCGGGTCGCCGTCGACAACCCGACCGATCACGTCATCACTGCCGATCCGAAGCCAACTGCAGGATTGCTCCGACTGACCCGGGGATCCGTGACAGTTCGTCCGCACGGTTCGGCGACGACCGACTACGTGGTCGCGGTCGACCGGTTCGGCAACCTTTACTCCTGGCCGTCGAACGCGGCGCTCGTCGCGGCGGGCGGGTACGACCAGCACTTCGCGCACATGCGTGCGTTCTGGAACGCGCAGCTGGCTGGGATCGCCACCGTCGACGTTCCTGACCCGCGTCTCGTCGACGCGTATCGCAGCGGTTTCATCTACACGCAGATCGCGCGGAGCGGCACGCACCTCAACACCGGCGTCAACAACTATGCGTCCGAGTTCAGTCACGACGTCATCGGCATCCTCGCCAATCTGTTCACCCAGGGTTACGACACCGACGCGCACGCGTTGCTGCTCGAGGCGCACTCGGTCGTGCAGGGCCAGGGCCAATACGAGGACGGCGTTTGGACGTACGCCTGGCCGTGGGCGATCTACCTCCTGAAGACGGGCGACCTCTCGTTCGTGCGCGCGAACTTCGCCGGTATCGAGTCGAGCGCGCACCGCATCGCGGCGGACCGGACCGGACCGGGCGGCATCATTGGGCGCACTGACGACATCGACACGCAAGGACTCTGGACCGTCGACGACTACGAGGCGCTGACCGGTCTCGCCGCCTACCGGTACCTCGCCCGGCGAACGGGCAACGCGACCGAAGCGTCGTGGGCGACAAGCGAGTACGCCAGTCTCCTGTCGGCAACGAACCGCACCCTCTCGGCGACGATCCGGCGATTCCATCTGTCGTACCTGCCGTGCTCGATGGTCCAACCGAACACCGCCAATCGGTGCGCGCGCGCCGACGACGCGAACTGGGCCGCGCCGTTCCTGTTCGGCCGCTGGGCGTGGGACGCGCAACTCTTCGGTGCGCCCGTCAACGGTCCGGGCGCGAGCCTCATCGACGCCACGTACGACTACGGCTTCGCGCGGCTCCGGGGCACGCTGCCGGCCGACACGTTCGGCGGGTACCCGAACGACTACTACACCACGGCCTACAACGCGGGCTACGGGAGTTGGGGCCTCGCGAGCGCGCAACACCGCGACCAGGGCGTGCGCAGCTACGAGTTCATGATCGACCACGGCCAGAGCGGTCCGTACTCGTGGTGGGAGAGCGCGTCCGCGCCGCCCGCACGCGCGCACTCCCCGTGGATGGGGAATCATCCGGCGGCCGGACAAGGTTCGTCACCGCATGCCTGGGGGATCGCGAACGCGAACAAGGTGCTGCTCGACTCGCTGGTCGCGCAAGAGGCCGACGGGGCGCTCGTCGTCGGCCGCGGCGTCCCGACCAGTTGGCTCACGCTCACCGGTCAGCCGCCGATCACCGTGAACAACTTCCCGACGACCGACGGACACCGCATCGGCCTGTCGATCACGTCGAACGACGGAGCTGTCACCCTGACGTTGCACGGCACCGCGCCCGGGCCTGTGCTCTTCCAACTGCCGGCCTTCGTGAACAACATCGCGTCGACCAGCGCGGGCACCGTCGACGACACGACCGGCACCGTCCGTCTGCCCGCCGACACCGGTTCGGTGACCGTACGGCTGAAGTCGTGAAGCCGCGCCCGCACGTTGAATCTCGGAGCTGACAAAGGTGTTCCATCACCGCGAGGGCCTGCCCGACGATTGGGCACGGATCGTCGAGCAGTCGTTCGGTGCATGGCTGCAGTTCAGCGCCGACGAACGCGATGACCTCGCCGCGATCGCCGACTGGCTGTTGAAGCACAAGCACTGGGAAGCGGCACACGGCTTCGAGCTGAACGAGGAAATCCGCGTCACCGTGGCGATCGAAGCCGCGGTTCCGATCTTGCGGTTGGACACCGACTACTACCGCGAGGTCAGCGCGATCATCGTGTATCCCACGACGATCCTCAGCCGCGGTACATACGCCGGACCGGTAACGGGCACCGTGACCGATTCCGTCCTCCCGGTACTCGGTCAAGCCCATGATCGGCGCGGACCGGTGATCATCGCGTGGGACGAAGCTCGGGAGTCGGCGAGGAATCCCGGCCGCGGCCGAAACGTGGTCTTCCACGAGTTCGCGCACAAGCTCGACATGCTGGACGATATGACGGACGGCACTCCCCCGTTGCCGAAGCACCGGCTCGCCCGTTGGATCGAGGTCTGCACCGAGGTCTACGAATCGCTGCGTGACGGCGCGCCGCGTCCGCCCCTGGATGATTACGCCGCGACCAACGTCGCCGAGTTCTTCGCCGTCGCAACTGAGTCGTTCTTCGACGTGCCGGTGTCGTTGAAGCGGCACGAACGACGCTTGTACGAGCTCTTCAGCGACTTCTACCGGCAAGACCCCGCCGACCGAGCCGGCGGGTAGAGATCAACCTCCGCTTGCGGACAGGTTCGGCGGCTTCAGGATGTCGATGAAGCCGTTGCTGATCACGTTGTACTTGCCGTTTTCGATCTGCAGCACCGCGACCTTGCGGGTGAACATGCGGAAGCCCGAGAGCTCGGGGACTTCGGGCATCGCCTGCTTGCGGAAGTCGTAGGGCGCGGCTTCCGGCCGGTTGATCGGGTGGTCGACGACCGCGTCGACGACCTTCTGCGAGTCGAGCGACTTGATCACTGCCGGTCCGGCGGCGAGCAGCGCGCCTTCGAGCTTCTTCACGTTCGACCACGCGGTGACGGCCGCCTCGTTGACGTTCGGGTCATCCGGATTCTTGCCGTCGGCCTGCATGTCGGCACGGAATTCCTGGATGCCCTTGTTCGCCGTGTCGGTCGGCGGCAGCGCCTCGCTGACGATCAACATCCCGTTCAGCGCGCTGCCGAGTTGCTTTATCGCGTCAGGCGTGATGATGCCGTCTGGCATCACGATGTCCTGCTTGTCGGGGGTGATCCCGTCCTGCGCGAGCGCGTTCACCACGACGACCGGGTTGGTCGGCAGCATGCCGATGGCGTCGTCGTTCTTCTCCGAGATCTGCGCGGCGATGGGGGCGAAGTCGGTGGTGTCCTGCGGATAGTAGATCGGGTCGACCTTGATACCGATTGTCCCCGCCAACTTCACAAGTAGGCCACCCGCGAACTCGAACGTCGGCGTGTCGGGGAGCACCAACGTCGACGACGTCTTGCCCCGAGCCTTGAGCGCGGACGCCGCCGAGATCCCGAGCGCCAAACCGTTCACCGACGAATACGCATTCGGGCTGGTGAGCTCGAACGGCGACGTACCGTTCACGAAGATCGCCGGCAGTTTCGACGCTTTCACGCCATCGTCGAAGCTTCCGATCGACCCGAGAATCGCGAGCGACCCGTCGGATCCGGCCTTGCGACCGCACGCAACGTTCGCGTTCACGTCGTCCTGGTCGTCGCAGATCGTCACCTGCAGCGGGCGGCCGAGCGCGCACGTGCGGTTCACTCCGTCGACCGCGGCGTTGACGCCGTCCGAGAACGCCTGGGTGGCGTTCCCGAGCGGAGACGTCAGCGCCACGATCTCCGTGAACTTGATCGGCGTGCCGGGACACGGCTTCGGCGGCACGGTCGTGCCCGTTGCGGCGCTCTCGCTTGCTCCCTTGGAGCTGCTGCCGCTGCACGCCGCGCCGATCAGCGCGAGCGCCACGACCAAACACGCGCTCGCGCGCATGCTCCCCCTACGCCGGTTCATGACTTCCCCCCGTTGTTTGCGTTGGAACCGTTCGTTGCTTCGGACGCACCCGTGCGCAGGTACGCGTCCTGGATCTCGTCGAGACGGTTGACGAGATCGCCGGCATCGCCTTCGAGCGCGACCGTCCCCCGCGTCATCACGAGCACCCGGTCCGCGACGGAAAGCGCCTTGTGGATGTGCTGCTCGACGAGGAGCACCGCGGTACCGTCGTCGGCCGCGGCTCGTACCGATGCCAGCAGCCGGTCGACGATCCGCGGCGCGAGCCCGAGCGAGAGTTCGTCGACCAACAGCAGCCGACACTTCTTCGCCAGGCATCGCGCGAGCGCCAACATCTGCTGTTGACCGCCCGACAGCAGCCCGACCCGGCGTTCGAGGTGCGCTTCGAGCTCCGGGAACAGCGCAACCGCGCGATCGACGTCGCAGCGGCTGACCTTCAGGTTCTCGCGCGCGCTCAGATCCATCAGCACCGCGCGCTCTTGCGACACCACGCCGAGTCCCTTGCGCGCCCGGATGTGCACCGGCGCGTCCGTACGCGTACCCAGAAAACGCACCTCGCCTCCGAGCGCACGCAGCTCGCCGGAGAGTGTCGAGATCGTCGTCGTCTTGCCCGCTCCGTTCGGCCCGAGGAGTGCGACGACCTCGCCCTCGTCGACGTGCAGGTCGAGGTCGCGCACGATCTCGACGTTCCCGTATCCCGCGCGCAGGTGTTCGGCCTCGAGCACGGTGCTCATGCCGTCGTCCCTTCGGGCCCCACCGGCTGCAGGCTCGTCGCGTCGTCGGTGCCGAGGTAGGCCTCGATCACGTGCGCGTCGCGGCTGATCGCGTCGGGCGTGCCTTCGGCGATCTTGCGGCCGAAATCGAGCGCTACGACGCGGTCGCACGTCTGCAGGATCAGTGGCACGTCGTGCTCGATCACGAGCACACCGATCCCCCGCCGCTGCGCCACCTCCCGGATCGCGCGGCCGAGCTCTGCCGACTCGTTGGTGTCGAGGCCGGCGGCGGGCTCGTCGAGCAGCAGCACCGCGGGCACGGTGACGAGGGCGCGCGCGATCCCGACGAGACGGGCCATACCGTGGGAGAGCTCCGACGGCCGCCTGTCGAGCACACCGCCCAGCCCGAACTCCTCGATGACCTCGTGCACGAGTGGCGTCGGCGCCGGCCGCCCCGGTCGCAACAGGTCGGTGACGTAGCGTCGGCGCGACTGGTCGTCCGCCGCGACGAGCAGGTTGTCGCGGACGGTCATCTCTTCGAACAGCTCGACGGCCTGCCACGAACGCACGATGCCGGCACGCGCCCGCCGCTCGACCGACCACTTGTCGATCGTCGTCTCGCCGAACGCGACCGACCCGCCCGACTGCGCGGTGAACCCCGTGATGACGTCGAGGATGGTCGTCTTGCCCGCCCCGTTCGGACCGATGAGACCGACGACCTCGCCCGGCGCGACGGAGAAGCTGACGTCCTCGACCGCGACGACGCCGCCGAACCGCACGACCAGATCGGCCACCGTGAGCGCTTCCGCCGGCCGGCCCGGCCGGGCCGCGCCCACGGGTGCGTCGGTGACGACCCGCGGAACCCGTAGCCGCTCGACGAACCGGTGGAGAACGGAAACGCGCGCTTCGGTCTCCTCGAGCCAGCGCGAATGCAACGCGGCGATGCCGTCGGGCGCTTGGCGGAGGACCGCGATCGCGCCGACGCCCGACAGCACCGCGAGCCACGAGACGATGTCGGTCCCCGACGGCACGATCTTGGCGAAGATCACGTTGCCGATCGCGGTCGGCGCACCCGCCGCCGCGACCGCCGCGCCCGAGACCCACGCGATGCCGCCGACGACCGCGTACTGGATCAACAGCACCGAACCGAACACGTTGTACTGCTCGAACTGCACGTTCGACTGTCGCATCGACAACAAGACACCGCCCAGCGCGGCGATCGCCGCCGCGACCGCGAACGCGTAGACCTTGGCGGCGATGACGTTGATGCCGAGCGACGCGGCCGCGCGCTCGTTGCTGCGAACTGCGAGCAGCCGCGCGCCGACGCGGCCCCGCCGCAGGTTCGCGACGAGCAGACCGACGATGACGAGGAAGACGAGCACGAACGCGCCGTACCGCTGCGGATGGTCGAGCGGGTCAAGGTTGATCCCGGCAAACGAGACGTGATCGATCGGAAGGCCGCGGACACCGCCCGTTACCGCGCTGTTGGTGAAGATCAACGCGCTGAACATGAGCGCGATCGCGAGCGTCGCGATGGCGAGGAACGAACCGCGGGTCCGTATCGCCGGGAGCGCGACGACAACTCCGACCAACGTCGTGCCGACGATCGCGGCGAGCATGGCGAGCTCGAAGCTCCAGCCGTCGGCCGACATGAGCCGCGCTGCCATCCACGCGCCCAGTCCGGCGAGCGCGAATTGGCACAGCGACAGCTGCCCCGCGTAACCGGCAACGACGACGACCGAGCACAGGATGATCCCGATCGCGAACGTCGTGATGAGTGCGTCGGCCCAGGTGCTCACACCGGCGAGCAACGCGGCCGCGGTGACGACACCGACGACGAGCGGCAGGAGTGACACGCGTCCGCTGCCCGGGAGCGGCAGGCGCGCCATCGCCTCGCCGCGCTGCAAGCGCGAGCGGCCCGTCACGATCATGTAGATGAGGATGATGGCGAGCGGAACCGCGGCGACCAGGCCGGTGAGTGACGCCGCACTCACGCCGAACGCCTTCGCAATGTCGGGTTGGAACAGCCCGATCTCGCTCTGGATGATCCCGATGCCGAGCGCGGCGAGCACCGTGATCCCGAACGACGAGAACCGCCCCACCAACGCGGCGGCCAGCGCGGGCAGCACGGCGAGCGACAGGACTGCGGAGTTCAAGCCGACGATCGGCGCGAGGAGGATCGCGGCGAGCGCCGACAGTCCGCCCGCGATCGCAAAGTTCGCCATCTCGATGCGGGCGGGCGACCAGCCCGCACTCGCGGCGACGCGCCGGTTCTCGGCGACCGCCGACGTCGCGAGGCCGAACAGTGTGCCCGAGTAGATGAGGCGCAGCACCAACGCCAGCAGCAGCGCGACGCCGATGAGGATGAGGCGGTCCCGTCCGATGATGAGGTCGCCGAACAGCGTGACGTTCTGCGACGGCATCAACGGCCGCGGCTGGCGCAGATCGAGACCCCACCGCAGCACCATGAACGCCTGGAATGTGCTGAAGAGTCCGAGTGTCGCGATGAGCCGGGCCAACCGCGACGCGTCGCGCAGCAAGGCCATGACGGCGTAGGTGAGAAGCCCGAGACCGACGCCGGCGCCCAGACCGATCGTGACGGCCAGCGCGGTCGGCATCCCGCCGTCGCGCAGGTTGTAACAGACGTACGCGGCGATGCCGCCGAGCGCGCCGGCGCTGAAGTTGAGGACGCCCGACGTGCGGTAAACGAGGACGATGCCGAGCGCGACCAGCGCGGTCAGCGCACCGGTTGCCGCGCCAAGCAGCACGAACCGCAGTGCCGACTGGCTGAACAACGCGGTTGCGAGCATCATCACCGGCGCGCGTTCCTCGTTCCCCCGGAGGCTGCCGCTCGGGCGGTGAACATATCGTCGCTACTACTCGACCGCCAGCGCATGCCGCACGGTTCGGTACGGAGACGCATCGGACGTGCAGCCTGTCAACGTTGTTGACGCGGCGTCGTGGGCGTGAAGCGAACCGGCAGGCGTTTGATGCCGCCGACGAGCGGGATCCCCATCGCGTCGAGCGGCACCGCGTCACCGACGACCTCGATGTCGGGAAGCCGCGTGAAGAGTTGCCGGAACGCCACCGCGACCTCGCGGCGAGCCAGGTGCGCGCCGAGGCAGAAGTGCGGTCCGGGCCCGCCGAACCCCACGTGGTTGTTGGGATCGCGCCGCACGTCGAACCGTTCCGGATCGTCGAACTCGCGAGGGTCGCGGTTGGCCACGCCGTAGAGCAGGACGATCTTGTCGCCTTCGGCGAACTCGTGATCGCCGACGCGCGTTGCTTTCGTCGCCGTCCGCCGCATGAACGTCACCGGTGACGCGACGCGGACGATCTCCTCGACCGCGGTCGTCGTGATGCGGTCGAGGTCGTCTTGCCAGATCCGGCGTTGGTCCGGGTGCTGCGACAGCAGATGCATGCCGCGGCTGATGGCGGTGCGGGTCGTGTCATTACCCGCGACGGCGAGCAGGATGAAAAACGGCGCGATCTCATGCGGCGCGAGGATGTCCTCGTCGCCCTCCGCGTTGACCAGCGCGGACGTGAGGTCGTCGCGCGGCTCCTTGCGGCGTTCGTCCGCGAGCGCGTTCATCAGCATTGTCAGTTCGATGCCCGCTTCGAGGATCGCGTTCATCGGGTCGCGGCCGCCGAGCATGTCGGGATCGCCCGCGCCGAGGATGACGTTGGTCGCCTCCAGCACCGTGCGGAACTCGCTGCGCGGGATGCCCATCATGTCGCAGATCACGAGGAGCGGGAACGGCTGCGACAGCGCCTCGACGAGGTTGACCTCGCCCTGTTCGCACATACCGTCGATCACTTCGCTGCAGATGGTCTCGACCGAGTCGAGCACCGCGGCAAGCTGCCGAGGCGTGAAGGAACGCGACACGATGCCGCGTTGGCGCGCGTGGCGGGGGTCGTCCATGTTGATGAACGATCCAAAGAACTCCAACGCCTCCGCGGGCATGTCGGGGATCGAGACCGCGCCGCGCCCGGAGCAGAAGTCGTCGGGCCGCCGGCTGATCTCGACCAGCTCTGCGTAACGCGTCGTGATCCAGAACGTCTCGGTCAGACCGCTCATCGGGTTGTCGAACGACGCGCTGAGGAACGGGCCGCGCTCGCGTAGCTCGGCGAAACGGGCCATGCGCTCCTCGAGCGGCATGCGCCAGAACTCGGGATCGATGAGCTCAGGAGCGGTCGCGTCAGCCACGGGTTCCTCCTTCGGCCGGCGCCGTCGACGCCGCGGCCGCACTCTCGGATGCGGCGCGCACGATCGACTGCCGCCACTCCTCTATATGCGGATCGTTCGGTCCGTCGAACACATGCGTCATGCTCGCGGTCTGACTCCCGGTCGCGAGGAGCACGCCGTCACCCGACCACGCGGTGAACGAACCGTGACCGTAGCCATGGGTCGCGACGTCGCCCCGCAGATGGAGGAGGACCCATTCCGTCGCCGGGACGTCCGCGAAGCGCAGCGCGTTGTCGAGACTGAACCCGCCGCCGAGCATCCCCGCCGAGCGCGCGATCGCGCCGGGCACCATGTCGGCGAGATACGCGACGACCGCCCGCGTCATCTTGCGCTGCGGCGGCTTCAGCCGCGCCCACAGCGCCATGGAGCGGGAGCCGGGCTCTTCGAGCACCGCCTCGCGGAACTCGAGGTTGCGGTTGAATCCGAGATCGCGCAGATCGGCGGCCGCACCGTTGTGCAGCGCCAGCCCGTGGTCGGGCGGCGTCACCCGCGGCATGTCCTCGTACTGACCGGTAAGCCCATTGGGCCGGGGATGCGCGGTCGCACCGAGCGCGGTGAAGATCACCCGGTCATCGACGCGGGCGACGACCTCGACTTGGGCGATGCGCTTGCCGGACGCGAGCGTGCGCGCTTCGACGTCGATGTCCTCGCCGAGGCGCGCCTGAGCGACGAATTGCGTCGCGACCCATAGCGCGTCGCGTTGGGTCGCCGCCTCCATCATCATGACGGCGGCAGCCGCACCGGTCCCGCCGTAGAGCGCGCCGTCGTGGCGGGCGAGACCGGGTGTGAGCTCGAACTGGGCCCGGCTGCAATCGGCGCCGAATCGGAACGGGATCAGCGCGAGATCGGTGGCGTGCGGGTACGCGTCGGCTGCGCTCATCGGCCGGGCGAACGTAGCAAGGTTACGGTCGCGTCGCCACCACTGCTGGCTCGCTTGGCCGATTTGTCCGCGGATTGTCAGAATCGTTGACGCGCGTCACTCGTCGGAGGCGTGTTCCCGCAGCACCTGGCGGACGCGCTCGTGCGACACACCCGCCGCCGCCCCCACCTGGCGGAAGCTATGGCCGGCTTCGACAGCTTCGACGATGCTCTCCCGCAGCGCGTCCCGCGCTCGATCCGCCGTCGTGGCGCGGGCGCGGACGCGCGCGAGGGCTGCGGGCTCGTCGTCGTCACCGTCGGAGCCGGCGGACTGAAGGAGCAAGTCGTTGAAACGGCGAAACGCATCGTCGGTCGGCGGCCGCTCGTCGAGTGCCGCGAACACCATCCGGCCGAACGTGAGCAGTGCGAACAGACGAGCGAGCTCGTCGGTGCGCAACGCCGGGTCGATGACGCCGAGCGCGACGCCCTTGTCGTTCGCGTGCTTCATTGCCTCGAGGTAGGTCTCGAGTCCGCGTTGGAGGATGTGTGCGACGTGCGGGTCGCGGCGAGCGACGACGATCAGGTCGAGCAGCAGGAGCGTGCGACGGTCGGGAGGCGTCGCCAGACCGTGGCTCATGATGCGCGACACGTCGCTCCACGGCAGCGCCGCCATCTGCGCGAGCGAGTCGACGACGTCCGCGGCCGGCGTGAGCCCGACGGTCGCGATCAGCAGGTCGAGCTTTCCGGAGAAGTGCGCGTACAACGCACCAGTCGTGACGCCGGCGCGCTCGGCGATGCCCGCGACGGTCGCGGCCTCGTACCCCTTGCTCGAAAACTCCTCGAACGCGGCCTCGATGAGCGCGGCACGCGAGTTGGCACGCGAGCTATCGGTTGCTCGCGGCGAACGCCCTAGCAGGTCGAGGTCCGCGTTGATGGCCGGAGCGTACCAAGCAGCCGTTCGAATCAGACCTGACGGTTCCGAGGCGTGGGGCCAGGTCGTCGCAGTCGGCCTCGTCGGGAACGGGTCGGGACAGGGTCTGGACGCTGTACACGTATCCGTGAGGCACCGAAGCGCGAGGTGCCTGAGCCGGCGGAGACCCCGTGGGAGGAATGCCGCAAGGTCACGCAGTCAATCGGTGCGAAGGCGGACACGAACAAGTATGGGTCACGCGCCGCGGCGAGAGGTCTGGTTCGCTGTGGATCGGCGCGTCAGATCATCGGCGTTCGGGGATAGTCCGATGAAGCGCTGGGACACGGTCAACGCGGTTGGAAGTTCCGGTGTACTCGGATGAGGAAGGGAACGGCTGCGGCCTCTGCGATGACCGCGAACGCGACTGCCGCGCCCGCTGACAGCGTGTAGAGCGCGCCGAGCGCGACGCTGCCCGCGAACCAGGCGATGCCGTACCCCGCAGTGAAGAGGCCGTACGCCGAGGCTCGCTGGTCCGGGCTGACCATGTGCGCGACGGCGGCGGGAACGATCGATTCGTGCACGCCCATGCCGAGGCCCCACAGCGATGCGCCGACGAGGGCGGGCACGAACCCGCCGAGGAACACGAGTGGCGCGTACAGCGCGCACCCGATCGTCAGCGGGACAAGGATGCCGATGCCGCGCCGGTCGAACAGCTTGCCGAACGCGAGTGAGCCCGCACCGGATACAGCCATGGCTACCGCGTAGAAGATCGGAACGGATGCGCCGGTGACGGTTCCGGACTGGTGGAACCGGTACGCGATGAGCGGGAAGTCCGCGAAACCGGCTGCGACGAGCGTTGCGGCAACGAGATACACCCAGAACATGCGCGACATGCCTTCGGGATGCAGGTCGCCTTGGCGAGCTTCGAGGTCCTCGGGCCGCGGATAGCTCAATCGGGCGATCGCGAGGATAACGAGCGTGATACCCGCAGGAATGGCGAGGACCGCGAACGCGAGCTTGTAGTCTGCGGTGCGCGCGGCGAGCACCGCGGCGACGACGAGCGGGCCGATCAGCGCGCCGGCTTGGTCGAGCGCTTCGTGGAGTCCGAACGCCCAACCGTAACCGCCGACCTCGTGGCCGGCGTGCGCGAGCATCGCGTCGCGTGGCGGGTTGCGTGTCGCCTTGCCGACACGTTCGAGGATGATGAACAGCGCGGCGATCTGCCAGCTGCCCGCGATCGCGAGGAGCGGCACGACGCTCATCTGGAGGACATAGCCGAAGATCGTGATCGGCCAGAACTCGCGGGTGCGGTCGCTGAGGCGCCCGGAGACGAGCCGGAGGCTGTAGCCGAGGAACTCGCCGAAGCCCGTGACAGCGCTGACGACGAACGCGCTCGCGCCGAGCACCGCGAGGTACGGGCCGATGACCGAGCGTGCGCCTTCGTAGGTGAAGTCGGCGAAGAGGCTCATGGCGCCGACGAGGAGCACGAACCGCAGCGCGGTACGAGCCCGCTTCGGCGCCTTGGCTCCGGCTGCTTCGGGTTGCGCGTCCCCGATGGTCATGCGCCCCCTGTCGCGGAAGGTGCAGGAGCCATCAGCCGAGCCGGCGGTTATCGGGGAGCTCCATCCCCGCCGCGATCGTACTGATGTTTCGCCAGGCTGGGACGTGGTCCGCTGTGAGATCGGGGCGCGAACGCGCCGCTGCGTACCATGTCGTGCGGCGATGGGGCTCGCCGTGAACCGCCCGCGTGGCTGACGGTCCCTGGACAATCCGAGTGCGAGGAGCACAGATTGGACAGGACCGCGACCGCGACCGGGGAGGCGACGAAGCTGGCGGGCGAGCTCGCCGCGCTCGCCGCCCCGTTCGACGCCGCACTCGCGGCGGATGCTCAGGCGGAGGTCGCGCGGTTCGCCGCGGGGGAGTTTCAGCTCGCGGTGTTCGGTGAGTTCAAGCGGGGCAAGTCGACGCTGCTGAACGCGTTGCTCGGCATGCCGGTGCTGCCCGTGGGTGTGGTGCCGGTGACTGCGGTAATCACCGAGGTGCGAGCCGGACCGTCTGGGATCGTCATCCACCACATCGACGGCAGCGTCGAGCATGAGCCGCTCGACTCGCTCGCCGAGTTCGTGACTGAGTCGAGGAATCCCGAGAACGTCCGGCAGGTCTTGCGCGTCGAGGTGTGCGTCGACGCGCCGCTTGTCGCAGGTGGTGTGGTGCTGATCGACACGCCGGGGTTCGAGAGTGTGCACGCGCACGACGCGAGCGCCGAGTGGCAACTCGCCCGCAGCGACGGCGCGATCGTCGTGCTGTCGGCTGACGCGCCGTTCTCCAAGCGCGACGCGGCGGTGGTGCGCGCGGCGGACGGGGCGGCGGGCCGGCTGTTCGTCGTTGTGAACCGTGCCGATCACCTGGGCGACGACCAGCGCGCCGAGGTCCGGGGTTACATCGCCGAGCAGGTCGGGTCGGTGCTCGGGCGAGACGAATCACTGTGGCTTGTCTCGGCGCGAGACGCGCTCGAGGGCCGGGCAGATACAACTGAGTGGGCGGCGTTCGAGGCTGCAGTGCACGATTTCGTCGCGCACGATCTTGCCCGTGCGGCGCGGATCGCGAGCGGCCGACGTCTCGGCGTGATCCTGGCGGCTCTTGAGACGCGTGTGGCTGTCGAACGCGACGTGTCGCGTCGCAGCGCTGCCGAGGTCGATGAACTCGTCGCGGCACTCGCCCGCCTCGGCGACGGCGAGCGTCGCCGGTTCGACGACGAGGTGACGCTCCTGCGCAGTGATGTCCGCGCAATCGCCGCTGGTGGGGGTAATGCGCTGCGTGCCGACGCGAACGCCTCGACCGCAGCCGCGAGGGACCGGTTCGTGGAGCTGGCGGGCGCCGTTTCCGATCGTGCCCTGGCCGGCGAGGTGGACGAGCTCGTCGAGCGCGTCGTCACCGACACCTTCGAGGAGGTCCACGCGCGCGTCGGCGATCTCGTCAGTCGCGAGTTCGGGGAGCGCGTCGATCGGTTCGCCGCCCGGATGCGGGAGCTGCGTGATGCGAGCCAGGAACGCGCTGTTGCGGTGCTCGGCCTTGCGTTGCCGGTGTGGCCGGCCGTCGAGCTCGAAGACGAGCCCGTGCGCTTCTCCTACCTGTTCGTGCGTGTCGGTTCGACAACGGAGTGGGTCGACAACCTCGCGCGCGGGTTGCTCCCGGCTCGGGTGCGACGTCGTCGTCTCGTCGCCGCCGCGCTACGCCGCATTGGCGACGAGCTCGACAAGCACGCCGGACGCGCCCGAGCCGACCTGACGGAGCGACTCGACGCCGCGTGCGGCCGGCTCGTCGATGCCGCACGAACTCAGGTGCTCGCGCATCTCGACGTAGTTGCCGCCGCGCTCGCTAATGCACGCCAAAGCCAGCGGGAGACCGAGGCTGTCCGCTCCGACCGTGAGGCGGTGCTCACGACCACGGGTCAGCGCCTCGCTGCACTGCGTGCCACCGTTGAGACGATGGAGCAGCCATGACTTACGAGATCACTTCCTGCGACGCGATCGAGATCCTCGACTCGCGCGCCCGTCCAACTCTCGAGGTGCGCGTCGGAGTGAACGGGCGGACGTCGCGGGCCGGCGTGCCGAGCGGCGCGTCGACCGGTACCCGCGAGGCGACCGAGCTGCGCGACGGCGACGCGACCCGTTTCGGCGGCGCGGGTGTGGCGCGCGCGGTCGCGAACGTCACCGGAGAGATCGCCGCCCTGCTCGTCGGCCGTCGTGTCGGCAGCCTCGCCGAGCTCGACCGCCTCGTCATCGACGCGGACGGGACGACGACGAAGTCTCGACTCGGCGCGAACGCGGTCGTCGGCGTCTCGATGGCGGCGGCGCGTGCGATGGCGCACGCCGATGGCATCGAGCTGTGGCGCTGGCTCGCACCTGAAGCCGTCGGGCCACGTCTGCCGGTTCCGCACTTCAACGTCATCAACGGCGGTCGGCACGCGCAGAACGCGCTCGCACCCCAAGAGTTCATGGTCGCGCCGCTCGGCGCGCCGACGTTCGCCGAGGCGCTGCGCGCGGGCGCGGAGGTCTACGCCGCGCTGCGCGGGCTCTTGCACGACGCCGGCCACGACGTCGGGCTCGGCGACGAAGGCGGTTTCGCCCCGAACCTTTGCACCGCCGACGAAGCGTGCACTCTGTTGGTCGCGGCGATCGACGCGGCCGGTTACCGCGCCGGCCGCGACGGCGTCGCGATCGCGCTCGACCCCGCCGCGAGCGAGTTCCGCAACGCCGACGGCACCTACCAGCTCATCGACGGCGAACCCTCGCTGTCATCGAACGCGCTCATCGACTACTGGGCCGATCTCGCCGATCGGTTTCCAATCTGGTCACTCGAAGACGGGCTCGGCGAAGACGACACCAACGGCTGGAAAGCCATCACTGATCGGCTCGGCAAGCGGGTGCAGCTCGTCGGCGACGACAACTTCGTCACGAACCCGGCCATCATCGAAGCGGCGATCGCCGACGGGATCGCGAACTGTGCGCTCATCAAGGTGAACCAGATCGGCACCGTCACCGAGACGCTCGCGGCGATGGCACTGTGCCGCCGCGCCGCCTACGGCCAGATGGTGTCGCACCGTTCGGGCGAGACCGACGACCCCTTCATCGCGGATCTTGCCGTCGCCACAGGCTGCGGGCAGTTGAAGTCCGGCGCGCCCGCGCGCGGCGAGCGTGTCGCGAAGTACAACCGGCTGCTCGCGATCGAACGCGCCGAGCCGGGACTGCCGTACGGGCTGTCGTGAGCACGACGCTCTTCGTCGTCCGCCACGGGCGCACCGCGCTGAACGCCGATGGACGTCTGCGCGGTCACCTTGACGTCCCGCTCGACGACGTTGGTGAGCGCGAAGCAGCGCGGCTCGGTCAACTGTTCGCAGATGTGCCGCTCGCGATCGTGGTGACCAGCCCACTCGTCCGCGCCCGCGCTACGGGAGAAGCAATCGCGACAGCCGCCGGGACGTGCCTCGCGACCGACGACCGACTCGTCGATCGCGACTACGGTCCGTATGCCGGTGAGACGCGCGCGTCGGTCGAGGAACGCTTCGGAAGTCTCGGCGCGACCCCAGGCGTCGAGTCGCGCGACGTCCTGCGCGAGCGTGCCGTCGCCGCCGTCGATGAACTCGTTCGTTCGAGCCAAAGTCGGCCGTGCCTGCTTGTCGCCCACGACGCGATCAACCGCGCGCTGCTGACGAGCCTCGTTCCAGAGTTGGGCGAACCGGACGACATCGCGCAGCCGACCGGTTGTTGGAGCGAAGTGCGGTACGACGGCGACGATTGGGGGGCTGTAGTGGTCGGCGCGACGCCGGGCGACGGCGAGCTGCCGTCCGTGTAACTCTGGGTTGTGTCGGTTCGTTCGGTGGACGGACGCGTCCCATCGGCAGGCCGTGCCGTCGCCGATACGAGAACGCACAGCCGTTCGCGGCGATACCGACGATGACCACATAACGAAGAACCACAGGACTGACCCCGCGTGACCCAGTATGCGATGACGCTTACGACGGCGCCGTAACAGGCGGCGGGATGGGGCCTCGGCATTGCATCAGCGACTCACAGTCCAGCGACCACGAGTCCAAGCGCAGCCGCAAGCGCAGGCATTAAGAGGCTGGCAACGAGCACGACCACTGCGGCTGACCGCTGCCGTTCCTCAGCGAGGCGGATCGTCTCGTAGGCAAACGTCGAAAAGGTCGTGTAGCCGCCGCAGAACCCGGTACCAAGCTCGATCTTCGCCGTGCTTGGAAACGCGTGATACAGCACGAGGCCGGTCAAGAAGCCGAGCAGCAACGAGCCGCTCACGTTGACGACGAAAGTGCCGGCCGGCAGCTCGGCGCGCGTATGGTCGAGGACCAGCCCGTCGACGAGGTACCGCGCACACGCGCCGACGCCGCCAGCGACCAAGAGTCCGAGGAGAAACATCAGGAGATCTTGGGTCGTCCGACGTATTTGACGACGTGCACGTCGTCGATGATGACGAGGCCTTCGGTGATGAGTTCGTCGAGCTGCGGCAAGAACGCGTCGATGCGTTCAGCTTCGTCGACGATCAGCACGACGAGTGGCAGGTCGTTCGACAGGCTCAAGATGCGCGTCGTGTGCAGGGCGTTCGACGATCCGAAGCCTTCGACGCCGCGAACGACGGTCGCGCCGGCGAGGCCCGCCTGTTGCGCGCGATGGACGATTTCAGTCGCCAGCGAGTGGTGGTCGTGCCGGTCGCTCTCACCGATGAAGATCGACAGCCGGCGAGCTTCGCCTTCGAGTCGCATACGTACTCCTTGTTATCTGGGCGCAGTATCGGCGCCGAACGGCGACAGGCGGGCGAGGACGATGCCGAGATAGCACGCAGCCAATCCGAAGAACACACTCGCGAGCAGGTAACCGATACCAAGGACTGTGTGGCCGTCCTTGCACAGTGTCACCGTCTCGACAGCCATCGTCGAGAACGTCGTGAACCCGCCAAGGAATCCGATCGCGAAGAAAGGCCGCGGGAAGCGTGTCGGCGGGAAGCGTTCGAGGATCAGCGTGAGGAACACGCCGATGATGAACGCACCCGTGACGTTCGTGACGAACGTCGCCCAGGGGAAGGAGTTCGGCGAGACGTGAATGACGCGGCTGATTCCGTAGCGGGCGAGCGTTCCGAGTCCGCCGCCGAGCGCGATGGCCAGGAGAACGATCGGTTCGGCGCGACCGCCGAACCGTCGGGGCCGCATGCGGGTGTGAAGGGCGTCTGCTACTTGTTCGTCGGGCTCGTCCATCACCATCGCTCCTGTCGGTCAGTCACGAGGTAGGGACCATCAGCCCGGCCGGGCGCTTCTACGGCGAGTCCCATCGCCACCGTGGAGGCTACCTGGGTCTGCGGTTTCGACATGGGCGTCTCTCGCTGCCAGCACCCTCATATACGGCGTGGGCAACACTCCGGCGGACGCCGAGGAACGGCACGCGAGCAGCCTCGAACGCGTCACGCTCGCCTGGCACCGCCCCCTGCCGAGGCGTGACACCTAGAGGGAGCCAGGGCCGGAAGCAGGGCCAGGGCGCGGACGACGGCGCAACCGGAAAGACGGCGGAAGGGATTCAGTTCGGCTTCGGATCGCGGCGCGCCCATTGCACGGCGGCATCGATGTTGGGGAACACGTGCTCCGTGCCGACCGCGTCGAGGAGACCGCTTGCCTTCGCGATCGCCATCGCCGGCGCGTGAACGTGAACCAGACAGAGCTGGACGCCACGACTCGCGAGGCCTCGTTGAAGTTTGACCAGGTGGTCTGCACTGGTGATGTCGAGACGGTCGTTGGCGTCGAGGTCGATCACGACGGCGGTGATCGGTCCGTCGTTATTGGTGCTTGCTTCGATGGCGTCCCGGACCGCTTGGGCGTTCGCGTAGAAGAGTGGGGCGTCGGGGCGAACGACGAGCACGCCGTTGAGTCCGCGGGCGTCCGGGTGCCGATCGACGTCCACGTACGCGCCGGGGACTTCGGTGCTCTCGCCGAGGACCGACACTTTCGGTCGGCTCGCCCGGCCGACGACGAGCACGAGCGAAAGCAGCACACCAATGAGAAGGCCCGGGAGCACATCGAGCACGATGACGCCCACGAGTGTGATGACGCCGAGCCAAAACTCACTGGGTATGAGCCGGTAGTACTCGCGCAGCTCGTCGGCGCGCATGAGATGCGACACCGCGTGAATGATCAGCGCGGCGAGGACCGCCTCGGGCAGGTCGTGGAAAAGCGGCGTGAGCACGAGCACGGTGACGAGGCTCAACACCGACGCGCACAGCGGCGACGCCTCGCTCTTCGCGCCGGCGCCGTCGTTGACGGCTGACTGCGAGAGACTGCCGCCGGCGGCGAGCCCGCCGAACAGGCCGGAGCCGATGTTCGCCAGACCGAGGGCGATCATCTCCTGGTTCGGGTCGATGCGGTATCCGTGCTTGTCGGCGAATGTCGTCGCCGCGCCGAGCGCCTCGCTGTAGATGACGAGGAGCATTCCGAGGGCCGAAGGGATGAGCACCCAGAGGTCGGACAGTGCAGGTCGGGGAACGGTGACGGAGGGGAAGCCGCTCGGGATATGTCCGATGGTCGCGACGCCGTGACTCGACAGGTTGAACACGTAGCTGATCGCAATTCCGAGCACGAGCACAACGAGACCGCCCGGAACGCGCGGCGCGAACCGTTCGACCGCGAACAACAGCGCGACGGCACCGACGCCGACGGCGACGGTCACTCCACTCGTTCTGCTGAGGTTCGCCACAACGTGAAAGAACTGGCGGACCGTGTCGCCTTCGCCCTTCTCGATGCCGAAGATCTTCGGTAGCTGACTCACCGTCACGAAGATCGCCAGGCCGAAGATGAACCCGGTCATGACCGGCCGCGACAGGAACTGAGTGATGAATCCGAGCCGAGCGATCCCGGCGAGCACGAACGCGATACCGGTCACGATGATCATCGCGGCCGCGAGTTCCGCGTACGCCGAGGGATCTTTCGGGTGCAGGCCGCTGACCGCCGAGAAGACGAGCACCGCCGATGCGGACGTACCCGCGACGACGAGATGCCGGCTCGTACCGAAGACGGCGTAGAGCACCAGCGACGCGAGCAACGTGTACAAACCGGCCTGCGGGGGCAGTCCGGCCAGGCTCGCGTACGCAATCATCTCTGGAACGAGCAGTCCCCAGATCGTGAACCCGGCGATCAGGTCGGCGCCGAGCCACGACCGGTCGTAGTCCGGCAACCAACCGATGATCGGCATCCACCGCGCCAGGCCCTGTCGTATCGAAGCGGTGGTCACGGCCCGAGTCTCGCCGAAGTTGTCAGCGATCGGAGAAGATCCTTGACCAGTCGTTCTTGGTTGAGACGACGGTCCAATTTCGATCCGTTGCACGTTCGAGGGCGTCCTCGGCGCCGGCCGTGTAGTCGAACTCGCGTTCCGCATCGTCGTGCAGTACGAGGAGCCGGAACGCCGGGCGCCCTTCGACAGCAGCGAAGCGCAACATCGGGATATCGCCGTTCGAGTTGCCACCCGCGAACAGCGGCCTGCGGCCGACGCGACTCCAGATGCGAATGGGCTTCTCGGGCCCGTCGTCGAAGAACTCGATCTTCGACTTGTAGAGGAGTCTCGTGTCGGCTTCGGCGGCTTCGTAGTCGAGCCCGATCGCGCTGCCGATCACCCGTTCGGGTGGAATGCCGTAGAGGTCTTCCGCAAAGGGGCGCATAAAGTCGCGGTCGCCGCCGGACGCGATGTAGTTGGTGAATCCGTTCCCCGCGAGATACTGCAACAGGTCGACCATCGGTGCGTAGGCGCACGTGAGGTACGGCCGCTTCAACACCGGATGGGTGGCGGTGCGGAACCATTCCAGGACTTCGGCGCTGTATTGCTCGACGGTCATCGCGTCGAATGCGGCTTCGACCGCTCCCATGAGGAGATGCAGATCGGCGTCGTCGCCGTGGTAGTGCTTGACCATCGCGTCGCCGAGCCACTTGAAGTCATGTTCCTTCGCGGCTTTGTACGGCTGCTCGTCGGCGAGTGACGGATCGCGCTCCGTGAGCCGAGCCATGTGGAAGAGGGTGTAGTCGAGTTGAATCGGTATCGGCTTCTCCGGCCAGAGCGTGCCGTCGTTGTCGAAGACGGCAATTCGCTCCGGTCGAGGAACGAAGTCCGGGCTCCCGTCCGTGCTGACGCGTTCGACGAATTCGACGATCGCGGCGCGGGTCGGTGTGTCGTTCCACGATGCAAGATCGCTCATCAGCTTCTCCCTCGTCAGCACCATCGGGCTCAGTCGCGAGAGAATGCGGCCGCCGCTTCTCTTGCCAGGTCGACGAACGGTTCTCCGCTCACGTCGACTTGCGCTTGGATGATCGTGCCGCCGATGAAAGGCCAAGGAGACTCGCCTGCGTAGTCGTCGGTAACGGGCTCGGCGCTGTCCTTGCCGATGTTGAGACCTTCACCGGCGATGGAGAACTTGCCTGGTTGGGTCTTGATTCGGCCTTCGCCGACCTTGGCCGGCCCGATGTGAAGTGTGAGGGTGCCCTCGGCAGGCGTAGTGTCGCCTTCGCGTTCGAACGACGCGGAGAACACGGCGTGCCCAACGTCGATCGGAACGTCGGACTCGATGATCTGTTCGACCATCCCGACGAAGTTGTAGACGTACTTGAGCTTGCCGTCTTTGACGTAGAGCGAGTGGCCGCCGAACCGGGCACCGTGGGAGAACAGCACACCCGAGGCTTCGGTGGTTGCAACTTCGGCCTCGACCGCGATCGTGTACGAGCGGTTCCGGATATTCGGCGCGACCGACTCGGGCACTTCTGCAGTGCCGGGGTAGTAGACGTACCGGTCGCGTGGCTTTGCGATCTGTGGGCGTTCGGTGGTGAGAATGTCGACGACGCCGCGATTCTCGAGTGGAAGTGCGTTGTATTGGCCGGCGTGTGCCCACCACAAGTTGATCATGTCCTGCAATTTTTCCGGATGCTCGTCGGCGAGGTCGTGGCATTCGGTCGGATCGACGGTTGTATCGAACAACTCCCACTTCTGGGTGCCGTATTCGGCCCACGCGTCGGGCGCCGCCGGGCTGAGGTTGACGGCCTTCCACCCCTCGTGCCAGATCGCGGCAGTGCCACCCATCGAATAGAACTGCGTCGTCTTGCCGGTCTCGGCGGCCGGGTCGTCGAACGACGGTGCGAAGCTGACACCTTCGAGCGGTACCTGGGTGTAGCCCTTGACCACTTCCGGAAGTTCGATGCCGAGGGTGTCGAACATGGTCGCCACGATGTCGACCGCATGCGTGTATTGGGTGCGCACCCCGCGGCCCGAGATTCGGCTCGGCCAGGACACGATCATCGGGTCGGCGGTGCCGCCCTCATAGTTGGCGTAGCGCTTCCACAGCTTGAACGGCGTGTTGAACGCCCACGCCCACCCGGTCGGGTAGTGGTTGTAGGTCAGCGGCGAGCCGAGCACGTCGAGGAACGGCAGGTTCTCCTCGATCCTGTCCGGCAGTCCGTTGAAGAGCTTGTTCTCGTTGACCGACCCGTTCGGACCGCCTTCTCCCGACGCGCCGTTGTCGGAGACCAACACGATCATCGTGTTGTCGATCTGGCCACTGCGCTCGAGGTAGTCGAGTAGCCGGCCGATCTCGTTGTCGACGTGAGAAAGGAACCCTGCGTACACCTCGGCCATTCGGCAGAACAGCCGCTGCTCGTCGCGGTTCAGCGTGTCCCAGGGCCGGACGGTGTCCAGCTCGGGCCAGCCTTTGTCGCCGGCAACGTTGCGACGGTCGGCGTAGGGGTTGATCGGGGACAGCTCCGCGTGTGCAGCGATGACGCCCATCTGCTTTTGTCGCGCGAACACCGTCTCGCGGTACGCCTCGTAGCCCATGTCGAACTTGCCGCGGTACTTGTCTGCCCATTCCTTCGGCGCGTGATGCGGTGCGTGACACGCTCCGGGGCAGTAGTAGAGGAAGAACGGCTTCTCCGGTGCGACGGCCTTCGCGTCCTGCACGAATGCCAGCGCGCGGTCGGTGATGTCGGTACTGAAGTGGTAGCCCTCCTCGGGCGTCGCCGGCTGCTCGACGGAGTGGTTGTCGTGCACGAGATCCGGATACCACTGGTTCGTTTCTGCGCCGAGGAATCCGTAGAAGCGCTCGAAGCCACGGCCGAGCGGCCACTGCCGGCGTACTGACGCGAGGTTCATCTCGTCTTCGGGGCAGAGGTGCCACTTGCCCACCATGTAGGTGTTCCAACCGCGCTCGCCCAACACTTCGGCGACGTTGCCGCATTCGAACGGAATGTGTCCGCTCGAGTTCGGGAACCCGGCCGCCGCTTCGGTGATGCTCGCCATGCTGTTCGTCGTGTGATTCCGCCCCGTCAACAAACACGACCGCGTCGGTGAACACAGCGCGGTGGTGTGAAAGTTCGTGTACACCAAACCGTTGTTCGCGATCCGGCTGATATTCGGAGTCTCGATGAGGCCACCGAACGGCTCCATCGCCGAGAAGCCCACATCGTCGAGCACGATGTAGAGAATGTTCGGCGAGCCGTCCGGAGCGACCGGTTGCGCGAACGGAGTCCAGTCCGGCGTCGACCGAGTGATGTCGACATTCACAACTCCCTTGAATGGCTTGGCCATCGAACACTCCTTTCGTAACCAGGGATCTACCAACGGTCCCAGACGGACGAGAAGCAGGCGGCGGGCGAGAGGAGAGTGCCGCCTTTCGCCCTCGCGTGCGGGAGATCTTTCCCGGACGACCGGCAGCTCGCCTCACCCCACAGGGTGTGGTTCCGAATCCCAAGCCGGTGAGAACGACAGGCACAGACAGCTTCGATCGCCCTACCGGTACAGGAACCGCCTGACCCACGACGGCACCGTCTCGTCGGGCCGTCGCGCCGGGACGGGCGTGAACGCGGCGTTGGCCGGCGGCGACGCCACTTGCGTGAGCGTCCTTCCGAGCAGTGCCCCGTTCGGTTGGCGCGTGTCATGGAGCGTTTTCGCGCACGCCGGTTGCACCGTGCTGGGGACAGACGACCCAGCCGCCGAGCGGTACGGAGGCGGTCCGTTCGAAGTAAAGGACGAGCCCACACGACGTCTTGGCGAGCTGCACGGTCTTCGCCGGCCGCGCGACTGCCGTGCGTGCCGGTGGCGGGGGCGGGAGTCGGCCGTTCGGCAACGGCGAAGCCGCCGTCCACGCGCAGGCGATCCGCGAGGGAGAACTGTCGCCCGACGATGAACTCAGTACGGATCTCATCGGGGGAAGCTTGGCGATAGGCAACGAACGAGTGGAGACCTGGTCGAGATTCTCCGTTTCATCGACGAACTCGACCGCGACTAGGTGTGACACCCGAACGCTAACGCCCTCGTCGCTGTTCCTATTCGCCCGTCTTGTTCATGGGGGTTGGCCCGTTGGCCGGGGTCGCCGTTGCTGTCCGCGGGGTCGCCCCGCTTCCGGCCACGGCTCCCTCTAGGTGTGTTTCCGAGGCGTGGGCCGCCCGGGACTCGAACCCGGAACCTGCGGATTAAAAGTCCGTCGCGCTGCCAGTTGCGCCAGCGGCCCTGCGAACTTCCCAGGCTATTGGCTCTCCGCCGGTTCGGGCGCGGTGATCGACGGTTCGGGCCAGCGGGTCTTGATCGCGGTCGCGACGATCCACGCTGCGGCCGCGGCCATAACAGCCGCCGGGATCACGTCGATGTCGTTGGCGCCCACGAGCAATGCCGCGAAGAGCAACGACGAGAACAGCAGCCCCGTCCCGGCGGCCATGCCCGCGGCCGCGCCGATCGCGACGGCCCACGCCGTCGACGTGTTGAACCAGATCACCGAAAAGCTGGCGACACCGACGCCGAGGAAGATCGCCGGGAACACCGGACCGCCGCGGAACCCGCAACCGAGACTGATCGCGTAACCGATCGCCTTCGCGATCACCAGGACGAGGAGCGTGGCCGCTGACGTCTCCGCGATCTCCGCCGGCAGCGCGGACTGCCCGGAGAACAGCACGTTCTGCGAGCCCGCGCCCAGAAGTCGCGCCGCCTCGGCGACGAGCCCCACCGCCAAACCGCCCCCGAACAACACCAACACCCAGCGACGCGCCGCGACATCGGCGACGCGCCACGCGACGCGCCGCGTCGCCAGCACCAGAACCGCGGTAACGACACCGACGACCAGCGCGAGCAGCAGATCACCGAGGTGCGTCCCGTGATACGGCGGCAGACCCGGTACCGCGAGACCCTGATGGCTCAGTCCGCCCCAGTTCCCGAAGCCGATGAACAACACGTAGCCGACCGCAGCCGCGACCAACCCCGGCAACAACGCGGGCAACAACGACGGTCCGAGACCGATGCCGCCCTCGAGCAACAGGAACCCGGCAACCAGTGGGCCGCCGAACAACGCCGACACCGCCGAGAACGAACCGGCCGTCGACAACACCTGCGTGCCGGCCTCGTCGGCCGGGAACACCGCGACCGCGATCATCCCGACCACCGAACCGAGCGCGATCAGCGGCGCTTCCGGCCCGAGCACCGCGCCGAACGCGAGCGTCCCGAGCGCGGCCAACGCGATCCCGGGTCCGTACTGCCACGGCGTCGCGTGCGCGCCGATCCCGGCGAGCGGTGTGTGCCCGCCGTCACCGGGCAAGAACCGACGCGCCAGGTAGACGAACAGCGCGCCCACGACCGGCAGACCCACCACGAGGTACCACGGCGGCGTGTCCGAACCGAGATGTCGCGGCAAGTCGGTCCACAGCCAGTCCTCGAACGTGTGCACGAGCGCGAGGAACAACGCCGCCAACAACGCGGCCGGGACGCCGATCGCGGCCGCGATGAGCACGAGCCGCAGGTACGTGCGTTCCGCGCCTGACGAAGGTGCGGCCGGGGACGCCATGCGCCGGACCGTATCCGAGTGAACCGCACGACGCGTGGAAACGCGTTCGTGGGCAGCGGTCAGGCGGATCCGCGAGCCTCCAACGCTTCGGGACCGAGTGCATTCTTCGAGTGCGACGGCATGAAGAGGTCGACACACAGGAACACGACACCAACCAGCGCGAGCACCACAAGTCCCGAGATGACGCCGGCTCCGAGCGCCCGCGCGATCGAGGCAACCAGATGCGCCCACGGATTGCTCGTGACGTTCGGGATGACCACGACGGGAATGAGCCACAACACCACGAGATGCGCGACCGTGATGCCGATCAGCCACTTCCCGATCAGTTTCACGCTCGACCTCCGGTCGTTCGTCGTCACCAGTCCGATGGTGAGCAACACGATCGCGCCGAGCGCGTATAGCCAGAATCGGTGTGCCAGCGTCTCCCGACCGCGGAACAACAGCTCCGACTGCGGCACGTTGAACTTCACCTCGTGCACCTTGGCGAGGTCCGTTGCGCTGATCGCCGGGAACGCGGCGGTGACGAGCGTCCGCACCGTGGCCTGGTCGAGCACCGCTGGTTCCGATCGCTGACCGAGGATCCGTTCGTGCGCGTCGACGACGAACTGTTCCAACTTCAGCTGCATGTCCCGGCGAGCGAGCACTGCCTCGAGGCGCGCCTGGTCGCCACCCTTGCTTGCCGTCGCTCCGATCGCGGGCGCGGTCGCCGTGGCGATGTGTCCGGCGAGATAGTGGCGCAGGTCCGGGCTCGACAGCACTGCTTCGGTGACGCGACGTGTCCGTGACACGTCGAGGATGGTGTGCGACGTCCACCACGACGCGAACGCGAGCGCGGCACACAGCATGCCGAGGTGGATGCACAAACGGCCGGCCGTCCCGCGTCCCGTCATGTCGCCTCCCGCAACGTCGAGCATTCCAACCGATCGCGGGAGCCTCGCGCAATCGCGCCGGACGCGAAGAGAGGTGGTCCGGAGCCGAACGCCCCGGACCACCTCGCCGTCATCCACCCGCGATTACGCCGGGGGCTCGACCTCGGGGGTCAACGTCCCGATGAGCCCGTGCTCTTCGTCGCCGGGCCCCGCCGAGAACACGACGGCGTCGGTGCCGCCGAAGTTCGTGTTGCCGACGCGCAGCGCCCACAGGTTCGGAAGGTCGACCGGACGGTCGTAGCCGTCGCGCAGCAGACCGAGCAACAGGCCGGTCCGAGGGTCGAACGCGTGGATCAGGCCGTTGCCGAAGTTGCCCACGAGCAGCGCGCCCGCGAAGCGACCGAACGACGCCGGAGCCATCACCATGCCCCACGGCGCGTTGAACACTTCGTGCGGGAACGCGCGCCACACCAGCGCACCCTCGGTCGTGAACGCGTCGACGAAGCCCAGACCGTTGCCGTCGACCTCGTCCTGCTTCTCCGCGTTCTGCTTGGCGAACGAGACGAAGATGCGATCACCGATCGTCTGGACGTTGAACGGCGCGAACCCGCGCGGGACGAACGGGTCGGTGAACGCGCGTCGCGGCAACGACACCGGCACGAACTGGCTGTCGAAGACGTCGATGCGGTTCTCACTGAAGTTCGCGGCGTACAGCCGGTTGCCGTGCGGCGACGACGCGAGCGTGAGGCCCTTGTAGATCGCCTTGGGGTCCGACGCCTTCACCACCGACTGCGTCGGGTCGACGTGCGGGTTCCATCCGCTGATCTGGCCCGCCTCGTCGGCGAAGATGAAGATCGCGGGGTTGCTGTGGTCGGCACTCAGACCGAAGTCCTGCGTCGGGTTGAACGTCTGCCCCGTCGGTGAGCCGCCGGGAATCGTGACGACGAGCGGGTCCCTCGTCACCGGACTGCCGTCGATACCGCCGTGGTACAGCGTTGCGACGCCCGTGTGATTGTCCGACACCCACAGCGCACTGGTGTCCGACGACGCGATGCCGAAGGAATTGAGGAGATTGCCGTCCGGGATCTCTGCCTGCCCGGGCTCGTCGGCGACGAGCTTGTGCACGTCGTATCGATTCGGCACTCCGAAGTTGATCGGCGCGCCGTTCGCGGTCGCGCCCGGCACTGCGACGCCGATGCCGACCGCGAGGGCGCCGGCCGCGGCACCCGCGACGACTCGTCGCGAAAGCCAGTGGTTGCTGCTTCGCATCCGTGCGCTCCTTTGTGTCTCGGAGCACAGCAATACGTCGCGAACGGCGTATTGGATCTCTCGATCGTTCCTGTCACACCCCATGACTACGGTACGAACATATGTTCGCCTCGCTGGAACGACTCGTGCAGCAGCGCCGGGCGCTCGACTCGATGGAAGCCGCCTGGTTACGCGCGGTCGCCGAATACGACCGGTCGGACGACTGGCGCGTCGACGGTTACGTGAGCGCCGCGAGCGCGATTCGTCAGAACTGCAACATGAACGCGGGTACGGCGCGTGCGCATGTGGAGCTCGCCCGAAAGCTCGACGCGTTGCCACTCATGGCTGACGCGTTCGGCGGTGGCGAGATCTCGGTCCAGCACGCGCGCGTCATCGCCGACGCGTACACGCCGGAGCGGGCACATGCGCTCGCGGGGGTGGAAGCGCCGATGGTCGCGGCGGCCCGGTGCGCGACGCCCCGCGAGCTGTCGGTGATCGTTCGGCGGGTCACCGACGCGATTGACGCCGACGGCGGTGCGGCCACCGACGAGGCGCTCTTCTCGCGGCGACGGATGCACCTGTCGCGCACGTTCGACGGAATGCTGGTCGAAGACGGTCTTTACGACCCCGAGTCGGCGGCGATCCACGAGGCCGCGATCAACGCCCAAGTCGAACGCGAATGGTTCGAGGGCGACACCCGAAGTCCGTCCCAGCGGCGCGCCGATGCCGTGACAGCTCTGTTCCGGCAGTCGCTCGATGCCGGACAGGTGGGCAGCCGGCGCGCGGTCAGACCGCACGTCACCGTTGTCGTCGACCTCGATCGGCTTGCGAGTGCGCCGGCCGACCTGGTCGACCGGGTGCGCGCCGACGCTCGCGACGGCGGACTGTCCGCCGCGACGCTGGAAAGGCTCACGTGCGACTGCGACATCAGCCGCGTGATCACCCGTGGTCCCTCCGAGGTACTCGACGTAGGGCGCGCCACGCGAACAGTTTCGGCCGCGCTGTGGAAGTCGCTCGTCGTGCGCGACCGACACTGTTCGGTTCGCGGTTGCCACATCCCGCCGGACCGGTGCGAGGCGCACCACATCCTGCATTGGTCGAGAGGTGGGACAACCTCGCTGGACAATCTGGAGCTGCGCTGCCGCCATCACCACCGAGAGGCGCACACGGCCGGTCGCCGACATACCGACGCGCAGCCGCGCGCCGCATGACTTCAGCCCAATGGTTCGGTCGGGACGTCGAAGTACTCCTGGTAACGACGCGCGCGCTCGCGCCACTCGCCCTCGTCGAGACCGGTGTCGGCGAGACGGTACGTGTGCACACCGTGTTTGTCCGACGGGTTCGCGGCGAAGAACGCACGCATCCGCGCCTCGGCATCGGGCTGCAACTCGAGTCCGAGCTTCTCGTAGATCTCGTGGATGGTGGCGAACGGATCGGCCATGAACCGCCGGAACTGCACGTCGACGACCCGTTCCGGCGCGACCGTTCCGTTCTCTCGGGCGTCGACGGAACGGTCGAGACCGTCGAGGATGTCGCCGGCGAAGTCGGCCGCGGCGCGGGGAATCGTCGACCCGTCGCTGCACATCGATCGCAACTTCGCGACGAGCGACGACAACGACGCCAGAATTCGCAACGGATCGCGGTGCGTCTGGACGAGGAGCGCGTTCGGGTACTCCGCGAGCAGGGCGTCGAGCGCCCACAGGTGTCCGGGCGACTTCAACACCCACCGCTGCGCCGGGTGGCGCGACTGCAGGTGCTCGAGGAAGATCCGGTGCCAGCGATACGCGGGCGCCATGTCGGCTTCGTTGAGCAGCCACCGCGCGTACGACGGCACGCTGTACTGCGTCGGAAAGATCATGCTGCGGAAGTCGGACGACGTGATGCGCACACATTCCTGCGGCAACTGCGCGCCCATCGGATGCATCTGCATGAAGCCCGGCAACACGAGGTCGACACCGGAGAGCGTGGCGTCGGTCTCGGCGATACGCGGATCGCTCTCGTACGTCGCGGTCTCGGGCGGCGGGACCGGGTGATCGACCTCCCACGTGAGCGGCACACGCGAGCCGGGGTCCATGGCGAGCAGTTCGTGCAGGATCGTCGTCCCGGTGCGACCCTGGCCGACGATGACGATCGGCGGCACGACGTCGACGCCCGCCACCTCCGGATGCCGCTTGCGCCAATCGACGATCTGCATCCGGTCGGCCAGGTAGCCGGCGAGCTCACCGCCCACGACCGCGACGCCGAGTTCGTTCAGATCCGCTTCGTCGCGCAACGCATCGACGAGGCGCGTCAACCCTTCGATCCACGAGTCCGCGCCCAGATCGGAGAGACCGGTCTGCTCGCTCGCCTGCTCGACCGCGCGTTCGGCGTCGAGGTCGACCGCCGTCATCGGAGGTCGGCGAACTTCACGACCGTCGCCTGCGGTGTCTCGACGTCTTCTTCGGGCAAGAAGAACCGCCAGAAAACCATCCCGAAGCCCTTGCCTTCCGTGTCGATCCAGTTGGGCACGCCGGGATCCTCGTGCGCGAGCACCATCCGGAAGCTCCCGTCGGCCTCGGACTGTGTGCTCGCGCGGTTCAGACCCGCGTGCCGGTGCGCGTAGTCGTATGTCTGCAGGTAGCGCGTCCAGAGCGCGACGCTCGCGAAGCGGCACCGCGGCCACCGGCCGGTGATGACCAGCGCTTCGTCCGGCGCGAGCAAGTACGGCGCCATCGAATACGCGGCGTCGGCGGCCGCGAACGCGAACGTGCCCGGCAGCTCGGGCTTCGGGAAAACGTTCGGCGTGGTCGACACCCACGCCGGCTGGACGCGCTCGCCCGGCTTGGGCTGGTCGAGCGTGCGCGAGCGGATGAACGCCGTGGCGCGACGCCAGCCCGCGGCAACGGAGGCGTCGTCCCACGGGGCCGGAGGCGGTACCGGATCGACCGGCTCGATCGTGAGCGGGACGATGCGCGTCACGTCGGCCGCGACCGGGGTCGCCTCCTCGAAATAGCAGCGCACGATGATCTCCGACGCGCCGTCGACGAGCGCGAGGAAGTTCCGCTCGTGTGGTGCGCCGCCGAAGAACACTTCGAAGGCACCGCTCGGCGAGAAGTCGATCTCGTCGTCGTTCAGCACTCCCGCGGTCTGTGTGCTGTAACCGCCGTCACCGGAATCCTTCTCGACCGTGAACGAGAGATACACCGCGCCCGCGAGATTGCCGGTGACGCGGTACGCGCGGTCGGAACGAATCGGCGCGGTGTAGTAGAGCGCGTCGCCGTTGTCGCCCAGCATCTTGCGGCTGCGCGTCACGATCTGGCGGAAGAACGGCCGCTCCGGATCGAGCTCGAAGTTCAAGAAGAACGCGCCTTCGACGAGTGACGCGACGCTGCGGTAACCGTCGGCCAGATCGCCGAACGCAGGCGCGCTCCACTCGTCGCCGAGGTAGCGCTCGTCGACCTCCTGCAGCAGCGCGATGAGCTCGCGTAGCGCGCGCCGTGACTCCGAGTCCGCCATTCCATCTCCTCTTTCGGGTCGCATGCTCGCACGCCGTTGCGCGGGCGCGCACGCCCGCGGTCAGCCGCTGACGGTCGTGGACGACGACGGCAGCGTGCTCGTCGTCGCGGGCAGCGAGTCGGTCGTGCCGGTCCCACCGGTCGTGGCCGTCGTGCCCGTGCCGCCGGCCCGCGTTCGTCCGCAGTTGCGGGCCGCGTAGGCATCGAGCTCGGCTCGGTCGGTGCGCGCGGCGTCGAAGCGGTACTGCTGCACGTCGGACTCGACCCGGTCGAGGCTCGCGCTCAACGAAGACGGGGCCACCGCGCGCAACGACTTCACGTTGCTCACGTAGTCGTGCACCGCGGCGTCAAGCGTCTTGTTGAACGCGACCGGGTCGTGCACGTCGGCCTGCGCGACACCGGCCGCGATCTCGTCGAGCTTGGCGACGTACGCGCACGCGGAGGCGTGGCTGCCGCCGCCCGCAGACTTCGATCCCGTGACTCCGCACGCGGCGAGGAGCAGCGCCGCGGCCGGAACCACGGGCGCGATGACACACACCCTCGCCGCCCGTCTCACCCGCTTCCGCACGGGCAAACCGTAGCGAGCGGCTGCTACCCTGTACCCCTCCGGCGGAGACCGAGCCCCCATCGTCTAGTGGCCTAGGACGCCGCCCTTTCACGGCGGTAACGGGGATTCGAACTCCCCTGGGGGTGCGAAAGTGATCAAGGTCCTGTGGTGCAGTTTGGAGTGCACGCCGCCCTGTCAAGGCGGAGGCCGCGGGTTCAAATCCCGTCAGGACCGCTCAGGGGCACGGCACAGCCGTGCCCCTGTTCCGGCCGGGTAGCTCAGTTGGCAGAGCGCGCGCCTGAAAAGCGCGAGGTCACCGGATCGACGCCGGTCCCGGCCACCACGAATCGACGTGAAGTCCTAGGGTCCGGCCCGTGACGATGCCGACCTCCGGGACCGAGTCGTGAACGAGATCGTGCCTCGCTGGGAGTGGCGGACCTTCGGAGACCGGTTCGGCATCGCCGAGCAGCGGCTCGCCGGCCTGGAGCCCGACAACGTCCAGGACAGCGACGAGGTCTACTTCCTGTCGCCGCACGGTGACGCGTCGATCAAGGTGCGCGACGACCTGATGGACGTCAAACATCTCCAGCAGGTCTCCGAGCAGGGACTCGAGCTGTGGAAGCCGGTGATGAAGGCGTCGTTCCCGATCGGCGCGTCCGACATCGCGGCCGTGTTCGCCGCCCTCAACGTGCCGGTGCCACAACTTGTCCGCGACCGGTACACGCTGCAGCAGTTCGAAGATGAGCTGGTCACGCCGAACCACGACCTCCGCCTCGTCGCGTTGCACAAGCACCGGGCGCACTACCTCGTCGACGACTGCATGGTCGAGCTGACGGAAATGACCGCCGCGGGCCACTCGACACGCACGCTCGTCGTCGAGTCGCCCGACCCCGCGCTGATCCGTTCGACCTTGCGCGACCTCGGCCTCGAGGGCCGCGCCAACGTCAACGTCGCGCGCGGGTTGAAGTCGCTCGTCGACTTCGGCACCCGTCGGTTCGCGGTCATCGACATCGGCACCAACTCGGTGAAGTACCACCTCGGCGAGCGCACGCCCGACGGAGGGTTCCACGCGGTCTCCGATCGCGGTGAGGTCACGCGGCTGGGCGAAGGGCTCGATGCGTCGGGCCGGCTGTCCGAGGCTGCCATCGAACGCACTGTCGCCGCGGTCGCGGGCATGGTCGACGACGCCCGGCGCGACGGTGCGGTCGCGATCGCGGCGGTAGGCACCGCGGGTCTTCGTATCGCCGAGAACCGCGACGCGTTCGTCGCGGCGTTGCGGGAACGGCGGGGGATCACCGTCGAGGTGATCTCCGGCGACGAGGAAGCACGCCTCGCGTACGTCGCCGCGACCACGACGCTGCCTGTCGGCACGGGTCGGCTCGCGGTGTTCGACTCCGGTGGTGGCAGCTCGCAGTTCACGTTCGGGCGCGTCGGCGTACCCGAAGAGCGGTTCAGCGTCGACGTCGGCGCCGCGAAGTACACCGATCGGTTCGGCCTCGACGGTTCGGTTTCCCCTGAGGTGCTCGCCGACGCGCTCGCGACGATCGCAAGCGACCTGGCGCGACTCGACGACTCGCCGCAGACCGAGGCCGTCATCGGCATGGGCGGCACTTCGACCAGCCTCGCCGCGATTCACCTCGGCCTCGCCGAGTACGACCCCGACACGGTGCACGGCACGCGCCTCGAGGCGACGGAGCTCGACCGTCAGATCGAGAGGTTCCGCACACGCGACGCCGACGGACGGCGCACGATCGTCGGCCTGCAGCCCAACCGCGCCGAGGTGATCCTCGCCGGCGCGTGCATCGTCCGCACGATCCTCGCGAAGCTGCACCACGAGTCGTTCCTCGTGAGCGACCGCGGCCTCCGCCACGGGCTGTTCGTGGAGCGCTTCGTCAGCGCGCCGCCGGCCTGAGTCCGGCGGCACGGCGAGCGTTCAGAGCGTGTCGCCTTCGTCAACCGTGTCGAGGAAGTGCCGGATCTCGCTCGCCCGGAATCGTCGGTGGCCGCCCAGCGTGCGCACCGCCGAAATCTTGCCCGCCCTCGCCCAGCGGGTGACCGTCTTGGGGTTGACCCGGAACATCGCCGCGACCTCCGAAGGGGTCAAGAGCGTGTCGTCGTCGTGGGCTTCCATTGCCTCCGCCTTCGTCATCGAGAACTCCGTCTCACTGCCCTGCTGATTCCCGCACACGTGAGGCGCTCGGACTCGGCTCCCGCGACCGCTCCTTCGCCCATGCCTGGCGGCCGATCCCTGTCTCCTTGGGGATTGGTTCCTTCTCTCGGACGTCGCCAGGCCATTCGAGAGGCGAACTGTGCATCCGGCAAAGAAATCGGTACCCCGTCTCCCCGTCCGCAAAGGTCGCGATGGGCATTGTAGGCGCTCATGACGCAGATGGCCCAAAGGGTCGAAAAGGACGCCTCCGTACCGGAATGATGACCGGAGAGGTAGGAAAAAGCGGACTAGCCCTGACCTCTAGCGACGGTCGACGCGCGCCCGGCCGTGTCCGGCCGTGATCTCGCCCACGATCCAGGCGTCGTGGCCGCCGGCACGAATGACGTCGACGGCTCTTTCGGCAGCGTCAGCCGCGACCACCGCGAGCATGCCGAGGCCGAGGTTGAACACGTGTTCCATCTCGTCGTCGGTGACGTCGCCCGCGCGTTGGATCTCGGCGAAGACGCGCGGCTCCTCCCACGCGCCGCGAGTGACGACGCCGTCGCAGCGGTCCGGCAGAACGCGCACGAGGTTGCCGGGAATGCCGCCGCCGGTCACGTGCGCGAACGCGTGCACCGGGACCTTCCGGGCGACTTCGAGCATTGTGGGCGCGTAGACCACGCTCGGCTCGAGGAGCGCGTCAGCGAGGGTGTGGTGCGCGCCGGACCAGGCCGGCTCGTGCAGGTCGCGTCCCGCGCGGTCGAGTAGCGCGGCGCGCGCGAGCGAGTAGCCGTTGCAGCGCAACCCGGGACTTGCAAAGCCGACGATGCGGTCACCGGCTCGCACGTCGTGCGGAAGGACCGCGCTGCGCTCGACGACGCCGACGCCGAAACCGACGAGGTCGAACTCTCCCGGATCCATCACACCGGGGTGCTCCGACATCTCGCCTCCGAGCAGCGCGCACCCCGCGCGCCGGCAGCCTTCGGCAACGCCCGCGACGAGCTCGTCGATCTCCTCGGGCACGACCTTGCCCACCGAGATGTAGTCGAGGAAGAACAGCGGCTCCGCGCCCTGCGCGGCGATGTCGTCGACCGACATGGCGACGCAGTCGATCCCGATCGTGTTGCGGCGGCCGGCGAGGCGGGCGACGAGCGACTTGGTACCGACGCCGTCGGTCGACGACACGAGCAACGGATCACGGAAACGCTTCCAGTCGAGCGCGAACAGTCCGCCGAATCCGCCGATGTCGCCCACGACTTCCGGGCGGAACGTGGAGCGGACGTGCTCCTTGATCATCTCGACGGCCTTCTCGCCGGCCGCGATGTCGACGCCCGAGCCCGAATAGGTCAGCTTGTCGTCGGGACGGTTCACGCGCGCGTCACGCGCGCTCGGCGCCGCCCGAGACGGTGCCCGGGATGTGAATCGTGCGCTCTTCGAGCTCGAGGACGTGCTTGGTGTCGTACTCCGGAACCGGCACCGGGTAGATGCCGGTGAAGCACGCGGTGCAGAACGAATCGCGCGGTGACTCGGTCGCATCGACCAGATGGTCGAGGTCGAGGTACGCGAGCGAATCGACGCCGAGATACTGCGCGATCTCGCCGATCTCCATGTCGGCCGCGAGGAGGTCGGAGCGGTGGCCGGTGTCGAGGCCGTAGAAGCACGGCCAGCGGTAGGGCGGCGAGGAGACGCGGAAATGCACTTCGGTGGCGCCGGCTTCGCGCAACAGGGCGATGATCTGGCGGGTCGTGGTGCCGCGCACGATCGAGTCGTCGACGACGACGAGGCGCTTGCCCTTGATGTTGTCGCGCAGCGGATTGAGCTTGAGGCGGACATCGGTGCCGCGCTTCTTCTGGCTCGGCTGGATGAACGTGCGACCGACGTAGCGGTTCTTCACGAAGCCGTCGCCGTAGGGGATGGCGGATTGCCGCGCGTAACCCTGCGCGGCAGGGACACCGGATTCGGGGACAGGCATGACCATGTCGGCCGTCGCGGGCGCCTGGCGCGCGAGCGCTTCGCCCATGCGCTGGCGCGCGGCGTGCACGCTGTGCCCGTAGAGCTGCGTGTCGGGACGAGCGATGTACACGAACTCGAAGAGGCACAGCTTCGGCGTGGGCTCGGCGAAACGGATCGAGCGGACGCCGCCCGCGTCGATGGCGACGAGCTCGCCCGGTTCGACGTCACGTACGTAGTGCGCGTCGACGAGGTCGAGCGCGGCGGTCTCGCTGGCGAGCACCCAGCCGCCCTCGGTCTTGCCGAGCACGAGGGGGCGGAAGCCGTGCGCATCGCGCACGCCGAAGAGGTGGGCCTCGTCCATGAGGACGAGCGAGAAGGCGCCGTTCAGCCGGGGGAGGATGCGTTCGAGGGCGTGCTCGAGATCACGGCCGTCGGAGCGGAGCTCGTCGTTGTACTCGTTGACGAGCAGCTCGCCGATCAGCTCGCTGTCGGACGTGATGACGCCGGGCAGCATGCCGAGCTCGGTCGACAGCTCCTCGGTGTTCGTCAGGTTGCCGTTGTGCCCGAGCGAGAAACCGGCCTCGGCCACCGAGCGGTACACGGGTTGCGCGTTGCGCCACGTGCTCGACCCTGTCGTGGAATAGCGGACGTGACCGATCGCGAGGTGGCCTTCGAGGGGAGCGAGACGGCGCTCGTCGAAGACCTGGGTGACGAGACCCATGTCCTTCACGACGGTGATGGATTCGCCGTCGCTCACGGCGATGCCCGCGGATTCCTGGCCGCGGTGCTGGAGGGCATAGAGGCCGAGGTACGACAGATGGGCGACGGGCTGGCCCGGCGCGTAGATGCCGAAGACCCCGCACGCGTGCTTGGGGCCCGAAAGTTCCGCGTCCAAGATCACCAGTATCTCATCTGGGTGCGACGGACCTCGGTTCCAACGCCGAGGGTCCGGCGGACCTTCCCGTATCCTGCGCCGCTGTGGAAACGCCGGGCTGCTGTCTTTGGTTCACGGGGCTTTCGGGTGCGGGCAAGAGCACGATCGCGAACATCGTGGTGCTCGAGCTGCGGGCGCGGGGACGCAAGGTCGAGCTGCTCGACGGCGACGAAGTGCGCGAGCACCTGTCGAAGGGACTCGGGTTCTCGAAAGAGGACCGAGACACGAACATCCGGCGTATCGGATGGGTCGCGGCAGTGCTCGCCCGCAACGGCGTCATCTCCGTGACCGCGGCGATCTCGCCGTACCGGTCAGTGCGCGACGAGGTGCGGGGCTGGATCGACAACTTCGTCGAGATCCATGTGGCGACCTCCCTCGAGGACTGCGAGGCGCGCGACGTGAAGGGGTTGTACGCCAAGGCGCGGGCCGGGGGGATCCCCGAGTTCACCGGCGTGTCCGATCCCTACGAGGTTCCGGACTCCCCGGAGCTCGTGGTGGAGACGGCCGGCCGCTCGCCCGAGGAATCGGCGGCCGAGGTGCTCGCCTGGCTCGAGGCGCACGCGCTGCTCTGAGCGCGCGCGGCGCGGGGCCGAGGGGTGGCGCACCACCCGCCGCCGTACCGCTCTCGAAGATTCTTCGGAAGAATCGCCGGCGCCCCTTTGGGGCGAATGCGCTGGTCACTGCGTTCTGACGAATCTTCGGAAGAATCGCCGTCGGACCAGCGGCGATTCGTGCGAGCCGCGGAGCACGCGAAGAATCCTCCGAAGAATCGCCGCGACGCAGCGCGAAAATTCGCGGGAGCGAACGCGAAGAATCTTCCGAAGAATCGCCGCGACGGGGCGAGGAGAATTGTCGGCGGGCGGCGGCCTTGGTCGGCGTCAGCGGTCGGGCGACATCAGCGCGGGCAGGGCGTCACGCCAGGCGTGCGTCGCGTCGGCGAGGGCGACATCGAAGGCGCTCTTCGCCACCAGTCGATCGCCCGTCGCGACGCCGATCACGCGCACCGGAACCCCGGCCGCGGCCGCGAGCCCGCACACCGCGGCGGTGTTCTCCCGGGCGGCGGTGCACACCACGACGGATGCGGGCTCGGCGAAACAGGCCTCGGCGGGCGTGCAGCCTTCGAAGATCAGCTCGACCTCGAAGCCGACCTCGCCGGCCACGGCCATCTCCGCCAGCGCGACCGCGAGGCCCCCGTCGCTCACGTCGTGCACGCCTTCGACCAGACGCTCACCGACGAACCCGGCGATGAGCTCGTGCACCGCCCTCGCGCGGGCCAGGTCCGCCGCGGGCGGCATCCCGCCGTCGAGCCCGTGCACGACCGCGGCCCACTCCGATCCGCCGAGCTCCGGCTTGATCTCGCCGATCACGACGATCTCGTCCCCAGCGCGCAGACGCGGCGCAGGCGGCACGGCGTCGAGCGAATCGATCAACCCGATGACGCCGGCCACCGGCGTCGGATCGATGTCGTCATCGCCCGATGCGTTGTAGAAGCTCACGTTCCCGCCGATCACGGGGATGCCGAGTGCCTCGCACGCCTCGCTCATCCCCTCGACCACCTCGGCGAACTGCCACATCACCTCGGGATGCTCTGGATTACCGAAGTTCAGGCAGTTCACGAGCGCGACCCCGCGCGCGCCCGCGCACGCCACATTGCGCGCCGCCTCGAGCACGGCGAGACGGCCGCCGGTGCGCGGGTCGAGCCGGCAGAAGCGCGCCTTGCCGTCGGTCGACATCGCGAGCGCCTTCGTCGTCCCCTTGACGCGCAGCACCGCGGCATCCGAGCCCGGCCCCGCCACTGTGTTGAGGAACAGCTGGTGGTCGTACTGCCGTGACACCCACGTCTTGTCCGCGATCGTCGGCGATGCGAGCAGCGCCAGCAGCTCACCCGAAAGATCGGCGCCGGCGGGGAACTTGTCGCGCAACTGCGCGCCGGGATCGGCGGCCTGCAACGCGTCCTGCACCGCGGGACGGGCAACCGGGCGGTGGTAGAGCGGCCCGTCGCCGAGGCTGCCGACCGGAACGTCGGCGATCGCGGTCGCATCCGATGTGACCACCGGGACCCGGTCGCCGATCGGAGGTCCCGGATTCTCGCCCGGCACGCCGAGCGCGTCGAACAGTCCGTCGTAGACGCGAAAGCGCGCCGAATCCGTGACCCGACCGACGACCGTGGCCCGGATCTCCCACTTGTGCGCCAACTGCAGCACCGCGTCGAGGTTCGCGGGCTCGACGATCGCGAGCATGCGTTCCTGGCTCTCCGACGTGAGCACCTCGACCGGATTCATGCCGGGTTCACGTTTCGTCACACGTGCGACGTCGACGTCCATCCCCGCGCCCGCCTTGGCTGCGGTCTCGGAGGCCGCGCACGAGAGCCCGGCCGCGCCGAGATCCTGCACGCCGACCGCCAGCTTGGCGTCGAGCAGCGCGAGGCACGCTTCGATGAGTCGCTTCTCCTCGAACGGATCGCCCACCTGCACCGACGGGCGCTTCGCCTCGTCGCCTTCCTCGAACGACGCCGACGCGAGCACGCTCGCCCCGCCGATCCCGTCGCGGCCCGTCGACGAACCCAGGAGCACCGCGAGGTTGCCCGGACCGTCGGCGCGCGCCAGCACCAACCGCTCCGTGGGCAGGATCCCGAGGCAGAACACGTTCACGAGGGGATTGCCGCGGTACGTGTCGTCGAACACGACCTCACCGCCGACCGTCGGCACCCCGACCGAGTTGCCGTAGCCGGAGATGCCCGACACGACGCCCTCGAACAGGTAGCGCGTGCGCGCGTCGGCCAGCGACCCGAACCGCAACGGGTCCATCAGCGCGATCGGCCGCGCGCCCATCGAGAAGATGTCGCGGATGATGCCGCCGACACCTGTCGCCGCACCCTGGTACGGCTCGACCGCCGACGGGTGGTTGTGGCTCTCGATCCGAACCGCCACTGCCAGGCCGTCACCGATGTCGATGACGCCCGCGCCCTCGCCCGGGCCGACCAGCACCCACGGCGCCTCCGTGGGGAAGCGGGAAAGGAACGCGCGCGACGACTTGTAGGAGCAGTGCTCCGACCACATCACCGAGTACATCGCGAGCTCGAGGTGCGTCGGCTCCCGGCCGAGCTCGTCGACGACGGCGGCCAGCTCGTCGTCGGTCATGCCGAGCTTGCGGTGCAATGGTTGCTCGTCGAGCGCCTCCGCCATCACGCCGATCGTAGCGACGGCTCGCCGCGCCGCCGTGCGCCGGGCGCGCGGAAGATCAGCCTGCGTTGCGCGCCCAAACCGTCTGTCGCAACTCCCACAGCACGACGTCATCCCGCCCCGCGCGTTCGATCTCCTGCAACGCCGCGACGAGATCAGCGTCGCTGCCCCACGTCGCCGCGTTCCGCCAGAACATGGCGGCGGCCCGCGCCGCGGACACGGGGTGGGGCACGACCCGGTCGAGCACGCGCCGGCACCGCGGCGGGTCCGTGTCGAGGGCCGGACCGGCCCACAGCGTCGCGCCCCGGGCCGTGACCACCGCCGTGACCGCGTCCTCGTATCGGGCGAACGTCGGATCCGAGCTCACGTAGCGCACGGGCTCTTCGCACACGACGAGGCCGCCGGCTCGCAGCGGCGTCGACCAATGCGCGAGCGCGGCCGCGGGATCGGGAAGGTGCCCGAGCAAGAGTCTCGAATACACGAGGTGGGCGGGCAACGCGAGCGGCGCGGTGACATCGCCGACGACGAAGTGCGCGTCGGGAACCCGCGCCGCCGCCTCCGTAACCATCACTTCCGACGAGTCGATCCCTGTCGTGAAGCTGTGCGGGATGATCTCGCGCAGCAGCGCGGTCGTGTACCCGGAACCGCAGCCCATATCGAGCACGTAACGGAAGCCGGCGTCAGGAAGATCACGGAGCAGCGCGCGCGTCGGACCTTCGAAGGTGTCGGCGACGAGGCCGAGGCGTTCGCGTGCGAGGTTGGTGTCGCCGAATGCGTACGCCGTCACACGAGCAGTGTCGCGCGGCCGGTCGCCGCCGCAACCAGACTTTTCAGCAGCACGACACCGTCGTCGGACCCGAGCAGCACGTCGGACGCGCGCTCGGGGTGCGGCATCAAGCCCACGACGTTCCCTTCGGCGTTGCAGATGCCGGCGATGTCGTCGAGGCTCCCGTTCGGGTTGTCGACGTAACGGAACACGATGCGCTCGGTCTCCTGCATCTCCGCCAGGGTGAACTCGTCGCAGACGTAATTGCCCTCGAAGTGGTTGATCGGGATCGTCAGCACGTCGCCGACCTTCGCCCGGCTCGTCAACGCGGTCGAGGTCGTCTCGACCCGCAGTTGCGCGTCGGCGCACAGGAACTTGAGGCCCGCATTCTTCTGCAGCGCGCCCGGGAGCAGATGCGCTTCGCACAGCACCTGGAAACCATTGCAGATCCCGACGGTCGGACCGCCCGCTCGGGCGTGTTCACCCACCGCGTGCATCACCGGCGAGAACCGGGCGATCGCGCCGGTGCGCAAGTAGTCGCCGTGCGCGAACCCGCCGGGGACGACGACCGCGTCGACGCCCCTCGTCGTGTCCTCGCCGTGCCACAACAACTCCGTCTGCGCGCCGAGTTGCTCGATCGCGTACTGCACGTCGAGCTCGCAATTCGTCCCGGGAAACACCACGACGCCGACGCGCACGCTCACTGTTGCCCGCTCTCGGCGCTGCGCGCCTGCCGGCTCTCGGCGCGGCGCGACGGGATACCCGTCTCGCGACGCTCACTCACGTGATCACAACCTCGTACGCCTCGATCACCGGGTTCGCGAGCAGCCGCTCGCACATCTCGTTTACCTGCGCGCGCGCCGCCTCGGCGTCGGGCGCGTCGACGGTCAAACGGATCGTCTTGCCGATGTGGACCTGCGCCACGTTCGTGTAGCCGAGCGCGGGCAGCGCGCGCTCGACGGTCGCGCCCGCGGGATCCGCGATCCCCGGCAGATGCGTCACCTCGACGTGCGCCTCGAACACCGGCATGAAGGCGATGCTACCGACGTCAGTCCTCTTCGCCGTACCAGTCGGAGAACGCGAGGTCGGTGATGAGCTCGTACGCCTCGACGTACTTGGCGCGCGTGTTCGCGATGACGTCGGACGGCATCGCCGGTGCCGGCGGCTCGTGCTTCCAGCCGGTCGAATCCATGTAGTCGCGCACGTACTGCTTGTCGAACGACGGCGGCGAGCTGCCCGGCCGGTGGACGTCCCGGTCCCAGTAGCGCGACGAGTCGGGCGTCATCATCTCGTCGATGACGATGATCTCGTCGTCGACCTCCCCGAACTCGAACTTCGTGTCGGCGAGGAGCAGGCCGCAGCTCTCGGCATGCTGCGCCCCGTGCCGGTACAGCTCGAGCGACAGCTCGCGCAATCGCTCGTACGTGTCACCGCCGACGAGCGCGACCGCTTCGTCGGCGGTCAGCGGTTGGTCGTGGCCCGCCTCCGCCTTGGTGGTCGGCGTGAACATCGGTTCGGGCAGCGGGTCGGCGAGACGCAGGCCGGACGGAACCGCGAACCCGCCAACCGTCCCGCGCTCTTCGTACTCGCTCCACCCGTGACCGAACACGTAACCCCGCACCACGCACTCGAGCGGGATCGGGTGGGCGGCGTGTACGAGCGTGGCCCGACCGGCAACGTCGCCCGCGATCTCCGGGAAGTCCGTCGGGTCACACGAGATCACGTGGTTCGGGACGATGTCCTTGGTGCGTTCGAACCAGAAGTAGGAGAGTGCGGTCAGCACGCGTCCCTTGTCGGGGATGATGTCGGGCAGCACGACGTCGAACACCGACACACGGTCGGTCGCCACCATCAAGAGCGCGTCCATGCCGACCTCGAACAGGTCGCGGACCTTGCCCGAATAGAGATGTGGGAGACCGCTGTCGCTCACGCCGTCAGCTCACCCAGATCGTCCAGTGCGTCGAACACGCGGTTGACGTTAGCCAGCGCCCGCTTGAGGTCGAAGCACGCGTCGAGGCGCGACTCGTCGAGCGTCGCGGTCACCTCGGCATCGGAGCCGAGGACGTCGCGGAACGGACGCTCCGACTGCCACGATCGCATCGCGTTGCGCTGCACGATCCGGTACGCATCGTCGCGGCTGCGGCCGCTCTCGACCAGCGCGAGCAGAACCGGCTGGCTGAACACGAGACCGAACGACGCATCCAGGTTGCGCAGCATTCGCTCCGGATACACGCGCAAGCCTTCGACGACCTGGCGGAACTTCACGAGCACGCAGTACGCGAGCATCATCGAGTCGGGCACGATGATGCGCTCGACCGACGAGTGCGAGATGTCGCGCTCGTGCCACAGGGCGACGTCCTCCAGCGCGGCCTGCAAGTTGCCGCGCAGGACGCGCGCGAGTCCGCACATCTGCTCCGACTTGATCGGGTTGCGCTTGTGCGGCATCGCGCTCGAGCCCTTCTGCTCTCCTTCGCGAAACCCTTCTTCCGCCTCCCGCACCTCGGTGCGCTGGAGGTGGCGGATCTCGAGTGCGAACGACTCCACCGACGCCCCGACCGACGCGCAGGCATACAGCACCTCGGCGTGGCGATCGCGCGGCAGCACCTGTGTGGCCGGCACCGGGCGCAGGCCCAGGTGCTCGCACACGTCGCGCTCGACCGCGGGATCGACATTCGAGTACGTCCCCACCGCGCCGGACAGCTTGCCGACCGCGATCGTCTCGCGGGCGCGGGCCAGGCGTACGCGGTCACGCCGAACCTGCAGCGCCCAGAGCGCGAGCTTCGCGCCGAACGTGGTCGGTTCGGCGTGGATGCCGTGCGTGCGACCGACCATCGGCGTGTCGCGGAACTCACGGGCGCGCTTGGTGATCGCGTTCTCGAGCTCGGCTGCCGCGCCCGCGATGAGATCGACGGCGCGCGTCATCTGGAGCGCCAGCGCGGTGTCGACGACGTCGCTCGACGTGAGTCCGTAGTGCACCCACGCACCCGCGGGCGGACCGACACTTGCCTGCACGACGTCGACGAACGCGGCGACGTCGTGATCCGTGACGCGCTCGCGTTCGTGGATCGCGGCGACGTCGAACGTCGCCCGCTCCCGTACTGCGCGCGCATCGGCTTCGGGCACGACTCCGAGCCGCGCCCACGCCTCGACCGCGAGCACCTCGACCTCGAGCCACGCGCCGAACCGCGCTTCGTCGGCGAACAGCGCAGCGATCTCGGGGAGTGCGTAGCGGGGGATCACGGAATCAAGAAAGAGCCTGGGCGCCGATGTCCCGACGGTAGTGGACGCCGGACCACGTGACGTCGGCCGCGGCCGCGTACGCCCGGTCGCGGGCTTGGGTCAGATCGGTGCCAACGGCGGTGACCGCCAACACTCGGCCGCCGTTCGTCACGACCGTCCCGTCGTCACCGAACGCGGTCGCGGCGTGGAAGACGGTCACGCCCTCGCGTGCGTCCGCCGCGTCGAGCCCGTGCACGACGTCACCCTTGCGCTCGGGTGCGGGCGGGTAACCGGCGGCGGCCATCACGACGCCGACGCACGCGAGGCCAGAGAGCGCGATCGGTGTCTCGAGCCGGCCGGCCGCGACCTCCGCCAAGTGGACATACACGTCGCTCGTGATCCGCGGCATCAGCACCTGGGTCTCGGGATCGCCGAAACGGACGTTGTACTCGAGCATCTTGGGCCCGTCCGGCGTCAACATGAGGCCGCAGTACAGCGCGCCGCGGAACGGCGCGCCGCGGTGCTCCAACTCCGCGAGCGTCGGCGCGACTGCATCGTGCATCACCGATTCGACGACGTCGGACCCGACGAACGGTACGGGCGAGTACGCACCCATGCCGCCCGTATTCGCACCGGTGTCGCCGTCGAACGCGCGCTTGTGGTCCTGCGCGGTCGCGACCAATTGCATCTCGCGACCGGCACACAATGCGAACACCGAGATCTCCGGTCCTGTGAGCCCTTCTTCGATCACACACGTCGTTCCGGCCGCGCCGAACGCAGTGCCCGAGAGGTACGCGCGCACCGCCTCGCGAGCCTCGGTCATCGACTCGGTGACGATGACGCCCTTCCCGGCGGCGAGTCCGTCGGTCTTGATGACGTACGAGCCGGGCAGCGTGTCGAGGAACGCGAACGCGCGTTCCTCGTCGCCCGCGCCGAACACCCCGTAGCGAGCCGTCGCGACACCGGCGGCGCGCAGCACGTCCTTCATCCAGGCCTTCGAGCCCTCGAGCCGGGCGGCCGCGGCCCGGGGACCGAACGCCCGGTATCCCGCGTCCTCGACCGCGTCCACGACGCCCGCGACCAGCGGATCCTCGGGCCCCACGACGACGAGGCCGGGTTCGAGCTTGGCCGCGAGGTCGGCCACTGCGGCCGGATCCGTGGTCACGACGGGCACGCACTCGCCGAGCGCGGCCATTCCGGGGTTCCCCGGCGCGCACACGATCTCGTCGACCTGAGGCGAGCGCGCCAGCGCCCATGCGAGCGCGTGCTCGCGACCTCCTCCGCCGACGACGAGAACCCGCGTGCTCACGACGTCACGCCGCGCGGGGAAGCACGATCGTCTGATCGCGCGCCGGGCCGACGCCGACGATGCTGACGTGCACGCCGACGAAGTCCTCGACGAACTTCACGTAGTCGCGTGCTCGCGCCGGCAGTTCCTCGAGCCGTCCGGCCGCCGCGATCTCGGCGCCCCAACCGGGCAGCGTCTCGTACACCGGCGTCACCTTGTGGAGCACGGACTGGTGGTACGGCACGTGCTCGAAACGCGTCCCGTCTTCGCCTTGGTAGGCGACGCAAACCTTCAACTCGGAGAGCGGCGAGAGGATGTCGAGCTTGGTGAGGGCGAGCTCGGTGCACGTGTTCAAGCGCACCGCGTGCTTCAACATCACGAGATCGAGCCAGCCCGTACGGCGCCGGCGCCCGGTGTTCGTACCGAATTCGTTCCCGCGCTCGACGAGCATGTCGCCGACCGCGTCGCCCTCGAACAACTCGGTCGGGAACGGACCGCTGCCGACCCGCGTCTGGTACGCCTTCACGAGCCCGACAACCCGTTGGATCGCGAGCGGGCCCACCCCTGCTCCGGTGCAGACGCCGCCGGCGACCGGGTTGCTCGATGTGACGTAGGGATACGTGCCCTGGTCGAGGTCGAGGTACGTCGCCTGCGCGCCCTCGAACAGCACCCATTGCTGGGCGTCGAGCGCCTCGTGCACGAGGTGCACGGTGTCGTCGATCATCGGCTCGAGGCGCGGCACCATCGCGAGATACCGCTCGGCGAGCTCCTTCGCGTCGATCGGCAACCGGTTGTAGACCTTGGCGAGGACGCCATTCTTCTCGCGCAGAGCCAGGTCGAGCTTCTCGCGGAAGATCTTCGGGTCGAGCAGGTCCTGCACGCGGATGCCGACGCGCAAGGCCTTGTCGGCGTAAGCCGGTCCGATACCACGTTTGGTCGTCCCGAGCTTGTTCTTGCCGAGGTAGCGCTCGGTCATGCGATCGAGCTCCTGGTGGTACGGCATGATCAGGTGCGCGTTGCCCGACAGGCGCAGCTGCCTGGTGTCGACGCCCTTGGCGGTGAGCATGTCGACCTCGTCGAGCAGCACCGCGGGATCGACGACGACGCCGTTGCCGATCACCGCGGTGACCCACGGGTACAGGATGCCGCTCGGCACGAGTTGGAGCTTGAAGACCTCGCCGTCGACGACGAGCGTGTGCCCCGCGTTGTGCCCGCCCTGATAGCGAACGCACATCGACGACTCCTTGGCGAGATAGTCGGTGACCCGACCCTTGCCTTCGTCGCCCCACTGCGTGCCGACGATCACTGCGCCGGGCACGGAACGCTCCACTCGTTCGCGGTCACGTTGGGGAAATGGTAGCCGACGACCGGCGGTCGATGACGGGGCGTTCCGTAGGCTGACGGCGTGCGAGTCGCACTCGGTATCCCGTACGCAACCGCACCCCGCTTCGGCGAGCCGAGGCCGGTCGGGTTCGATCCCGCACGCGCCGGCGGCACGCGCTTCGGTCCGGCCGCACCGCAAGCCGTCGACGGACCGCTCGGCGAGCTCGTGCCCGGCATGCGCGTGCGGGATCTCGACGAGGACGCGTGCCTGACGCTCAACGTGTGGGCCCCGGACGCGCGCGACGCGGAGCCGTTCCCCGTACTCGTCTGGTTCCACGGGGGTTCGTTCGTCATCGGCGCGTCATCTCAGGCGGTCTACGACGGCACGCGCCTCGCCGCCGAACAGAACCTCGTCGTGGTCTCCGCGAACTACCGCCTCGGTGCGTTCGGGTTCCTCGACGCGCGCTCGTTCGGCGGCGTCGCGAACTGCGGAATACGCGACGCCATCTGCGCGCTGGAGTGGGTCCGCGACAACATCGCCGCGTTCGGGGGCGACCCGGCTCGGGTTGTCGCGTTCGGCGAGTCGGCCGGCGGCGGACTTGTGCTGCATGCGGTGACCGCTCCCAGCGCGCGCGATCTGGTCGCGGGCGCAATCATCCAGAGCGGCGCGACGTTCGCCACCTTGGACGCGGACCGCGCCGCCGTCGTTCGCGAAGCGGTCGTCGAGGCGGCGGGTGTCGGCGATGCACGAGCGCTGCTCGACCTCACCGCGGACGACCTCGTCAAGGCGCAATCGACGGCGATGGGGTCGCTGCTCGGAACGGTGGGCATGATGCCGTTCCACCCCATGGTCGACGGTGATCTGCTGCCCGCGGCTCCCGTGGACGCACTTGCGGCCGGCGCCGCGACCGGTGTCGCACTCGTCGCGGGCACGACGGCGGACGAGATGCGGCTGTTCGTCGACGGCGCGAGTGACGCACCGACCCGCGATCGACTGGTGCGGCGCACGGCCCGTTACCTCGGTATCGACGAACCGTCGTCGGAGCACGTCATCGACCGCTATGCCGCGACACTCGGCACCGCCGACACGCGCGACATCTGGCGCGCGATCTTCGGCGACAACGAGATGCAGGTGCCGTGCCGTGCCGTGCTCGACGCGCACGCGCCACTCGGTCCCGCGTACACGTACGCGTTCACGTGGGAGGGTCCCGACGTCGGCTCCTGCCACGGCATCGACATCCCGTTCGCCTTCGGCAATTTCGTCGAGGGCTGGGATGTGTTCGTCGGCCTCGACGACGACGGGCGCGCGCTCTCGGAATCGATGCGCACGGCGTGGGCCGCGTTCGCGCGCCGCGGCGATCCGGGGTGGCCCGCGTACCCCGCGGCGCGCATCTTCGGCCGCGAGGTGCGCGACGTCGCCGCGCACCCATTCCTCGGCCGACTCGCCGCCGCGCGTTCTTAACCGACGAACACGCGCCGCGCGGGACGACCGAGCACCTGTTCGACGGTGTCCGTCGTCTCCGCGAGGGCGCCGCGCGCGATCGCCTCGAACAGATGCACCGTCGAGTCGGCCAGCCAAGGATCGAGGCCGGAGGCGACGACGGTGTCCCGCCACTTGTCGAGCGGAACGTCGAGCCGCTTCACGCCGAGCCGCGCCGCGACCTCGTCGCCGTCGAGCGCTTCGGGACCGGTGATGTGCAACGGCCCGTCGAGATCGTCGCGAACCAGCGCTTCGGCCGCGACTGCGGCGATGTCGGCGGGATCGATCCACGCGATCCTGCCAGAACCCGTCGGCAGCACGACATGGCCGCGCGCCAAGACGTCGGCCTGCTTACCGATCACGCTCGTGAAGAACGACGGCTGCACGAACGTCGCCGCGCAACGCGACGCGGCGAGGCGGCGCTCTATCGCCCGATGATTTCCGTGCAGACCGGACTCCAGACCCGCGATCGGGATGTTCGACACCTTGACGACCCGAGCCACGCCGGCGCGCTCCGCGACGTCGATCGTCTTCGTCTCGAGTTCGACCTGGTCCCGAGTCGGCGACGAGACGAGGAACAGGCGGTCGACGCCGGCGCACCCGCGCTCGAGCGACGACGGGTCGCGCAGGTCGCCCTCGATCACCTCGTCGACGCGCGGCGCTCCGGGCCCGAGCGGGCGCCGCACGAAGGCGCGCACCGACACGTCGGCGCGATCGCCCAACTCGGACGCGACCGCACCGCCGAGCTCGCCGGTGACGCCGATCACGAGCACCTTCACGATCGGAAGTCTCGCGGATACCGTCATGACCGTGCGCCTGCCGCGCCGCGGACCCGGCCTTCCCGACGACCTCAGCCCCCAACAGGAGTTGGCGTGCGCGCTCCGCATCCTGGCGCGCGAAGGCTGGCGCGAGAACCTGTCGGGACACGTCACCGTCGCCACTCCCGACGCGGGGATGTGGTGCAACCCGTGGGGCATCTGGTGGGAGGAGGTGCGGGCGTCCGACATCCTCCGCCTCGACGCCGAGGGCGAGATCATCGAAGGAAAGTGGGACGTCACACCCGCGGTCTTCCTGCACACGGAGCTGCACCGGGCCCGGGCCGACGCCGCGGTCGTCGTGCACAACCATCCGTACTACGCGACGTTGCTCGCCGCGATGGGCCGACAACCGCGAATGCTCCACCAGAACTCCTGCATCTTCGACGGCGAGCTCGCGTTCGTCGACGAGTACGGCGGGATCGAGGACGCGAACGACGGCAAGTGGCTCGCGGCGCAGGTCGGCGACGCGAGCGGCATCCTGCTCGCTCATCACGGCGCGATCGTCACCGGCCCGACGCTCGCGGCCGCGTGCTACAAGGCGACGACGTTCGAACGCATGTGTCACATGACGTTCGACGCGCTCGCGGCCGGGCACGCGGCGAACGAGATACCGGTCGCGGCGCGCGCCGGGCTCAAAACGCTGCTGCAGCAGAACACGCCGCAGGCGTACTGGGACGGCGCCGTGCGCCTGTTGCTCAGTGACGAACCGGAGGTGTTGACATGAGCGGTCTCTCACTCGACGACCTCCAGGCCAACGAGTACTTCGGCGGCGGCAAGGGACGGCGCGAGACGATCACGTGGCTTCCCGAGCCCGCGCCGCGCGAGCGCGTCTACACCGTGATCTCGGTCGACGACCACGTCGTCGAACCGCCCGACGCGTTCACAGGCCGCTTCCGGGAGAAGTACGCCGATGCGGCGCCTCGGGTCGTCGACACGCCGGACGGCGGCGAGGCGTGGATCTGGCAAGACCAGGTGCTGCCGAACGTCGGCTTCAACGCCGTCGTCGGCCGGCCTTCGACGGAGTACGGGTTCGAGCCGACCCGCTTCGACGAGATGAGGCGCGGCGCGTGGGACGTCGGCGCGCGCGTGGCCGACATGGACATCGACGGCGTGAGCGCGTCCCTATGTTTCCCGTCGTTCCTCCCGGGGTTCGTCGGCCAGCGCCTGACCCTGTGGCCGGACGACGAAGAGCTCGCGCTCGCGGCGATGCGCGCATACAACGACTGGCACCTCGAGGCCTGGTGCGGCGCGTTCCCGGGCCGGTTCATCCCGAACCAGATCGCGTTCCTGCGCGATCCGATCGTCGCCGCGGCGGAGATCGAGCGGAACGCGGCGCGCGGATTCCGGGCGGTCACCTTCTCGGAAGCGCCCGACAAGCTCGGCCTGCCGACGATCCACTCGGGCTACTGGGACCCGATGTTCGCCGCGTGCGAAGCGACCGGGACCGTGCTGTGCCTCCACGTCGGTTCGTCGGGCACCTCGCCGACGACGTCGGCGGACGCGCCGCCCGAGATCCCGGCCGTGTTGTTCGGCGCGTACGCCATGTACACCGCGGTCGACTGGCTGTACTCGAAGATCCCTGTGCGGTTCCCGAACATCAAGATCTGCCTGTCGGAAGGCGGCATCGGCTGGGTCGCGGGGATCATGGACCGGCTCGAACACTGCTACAAGTACCAGCTCGGCTATCTGCCGACGTGGCGCGACGTCGACCTCCGGCCGAGCGAAGTCTTGCGTCGCAATTTCTGGTTCTGTGCGCTCGACGACGACTCCGGCATGTCGTTGCGACACCGCATCGGCCTCGAGCACGTGCTCGTCGAGTCCGACTATCCGCACGCCGACTCGTCGTGGCCGAACACGCAGGCGATGCTCGTCCGCCAGCTGCGCGACCAGAACGTCCCCGACGACGAGGCGGAACGCATCACCTGGCGCAACGCGAGCGAACTCTTCCGGCACCCGCTTCCGTGAACACGATCGCGGCCGTCGTCGGACGCAACGCGCGCGAACGGTCCGACAGTTTGGCGTTCATCGAAGGCGCATCGGGCGCGTCGATGACATGGGCCGAGTACGACGCGCACTCGTCCGCGATCGCGGCGACGTTGGTCGCGCACGAGCGCGGCGAGCGCGTCGCCCTTCAGATCCCCGACGGCCCGGACGTGCACGCGGCGCTGCTCGGGTGTGAGAAGGCGGGTGTCGTTGCGGTCGGTATCGGGACCCGTGCGGGCGAGCGCGAAGTCGCGCACCTTCTCGACCGCAGCGGCGCGGTGACGCTCTACCGCCGGCCGCCCGAATCCTCGGCCCCGGCTCCGCACCGGACGATCGGACCCGACGAGCTGTGGTTCTTGAACTCGACGTCGGGGACCACCGGTTTGCCGAAGATGGTGATGCACGACCAGGCCCGGTGGTTCGCGTTCCACGGATTCGCCGACCGGGTCGCGCACTTCGGTGCCGACGACGTCTTCTGCTCGCTGCTCCCGGCACCGTTCGGGTTCGGTCTGTGGACCGCACACTTCTCGCCCGCGATCGCCGGCGCACCGTGCGTCGTCTTCGACCGGTTCTCGGCCGAAAATGCGCTGGCCGCGATCGAGCGCTACCGCGTCACGGTGCTCGCCGCGGTCTCGACGCAGTTCGTCATGATGCTGAACTCGCCCGCGATCACACGACACGACCTGTCGTCGCTCCGGATCCTCTACACGGGCGGCGAGATGGTGCCGTTCGAGCGCGCGCGCGAATTCGAGGATCGAACCGGCGCGCACGTGCTGCAGTTCTACGGATCGAACGAGACCGGCGCGCTGTCGTGCACGACGCCCGACGACCCGCAGGAACAGCGCCTGCGTACCGCGGGCCGGGTCATCCCCGAGATGCACGTGCGCCTGCTCGATCCCGACGACGATGCGGACATCACCGCGCATGAAAAGCCCGGTGTACCGGCCGCGAAGGGTCCGGCGTGCTGTCTCGGCTACTACGACGACGAACCCGCGAACCGCACGCTCTACACCGCGGACGGTTGGATGCGCATGGGCGACCTCGTCACCATCGACGGCGACGGGTATCTCACCGTCGTCGGGCGCACGTCCGACATCATCATCCGCGGCGGCAAGAACATCAGTGCCGCGCAGGTCGAGGACGAGGTCGGGAGCCATCCGGCTGTCGCCCTGTGCGCGGCCGTCGCCGTTCCGGACGAGACGTTCGGCGAGCGGGTGTGCGTCTTCGCCGAGCTGCGCCCCGACCACGACGGCGTGTCGCTCGACGACATCCGCGCACACCTCGCACAGCGCGGGACCGGCAAAGAGCTGTGGCCGGAACGGTTCGTCGTCCTCGACGCGCTTCCCCGGTCGTCGGGCGGCAAGGTGGCGAAGGGTGCGCTGCGCGAGATCGCGCGTTAGCGCGCGGTCACGCTTACTCCTCGCCTTCCCATTCCCGGTCCTCGGCGTCCCACTTCTCGTTGCGCGCCTCGACCGTCTCCCGCCAATGCTCGGCCGCGTCCTTCGACGGATAGGGACCCAGGCGCCGCGACGGCGGACACGGATCGTCGCTCGTCACCGGGGCGTTGTGCTCGAGGCACCACCACCACTGCGCCTCTTCCATGAAGTGAATCCTGCTCCGGCGGCGACGGCGACGGGCGTGTGACGGCGACGGGCCGCAGGCCGTCAGGCCGTCGGCTCGAGCTCGTACAGGAACTGGAACGCGAACAGCGTCGGCCAAACATCGACCAGGGCGCGCTCGACCTGGCCGAGGCGCGCCGCGAATCCGCCACCGCTCCCGCCGCGCTCGAAGACCTCGAGAGGCATGCCGATCGATTCACGCCGGCGGACGCCGAGCCCGGCGGACTTCACGATCCGCTCGAAGCTGCGGCGCGTGAAGAAACGGACGTGGCCGACGTCGAGGATCCCGCGGCGGTCGTAGTCGAAGCGCCCGAGCGTGACGCGCGCCCGCGGGTACCAGTGGCCGATGTTGGGAACGCTGGCGATCACGCGTCCGCCAGGAGCGAGACGTTGTTCGATCTGCGTGAGCAGACGCTGCGGGTCGCGCACGTGCTCGAGGACGTCGGCGGCAAGGACGATGTCGAACCCGTTTCCGACTTCGTCCGGAATGCCGCGATCGAGGTCGGCTTCGACGAAGTGGTCGACGCGCTCACCCACGCCGTCGCTCTTGTGCAGGTCGACGCCCGTCACCTCGTGCCCCTGGGCGCGCAGCAACTCGGCCAGACGGCCGTCCGCGCAGCCGAGATCGAGGACGCGGCCCGCGGGCTTGTGCTGGAACCACTGGAGGATCCGGCGGTGCGACGTGTCGTCGTCGTACTTGAGCTCGTACTCGTCGTGCGTGTCGAACGCCATCTCGCCCGACCCGAGCCCGATCTTGTGGGCGCGGTAGCGCAGGACGTCGCTCGTGATGTCCTTCGCGTACTTCATCCCGTCGACGTAACAGATCTCGTCGCCGTAGTAGGTGGGAATCGGGACCTCCACGATCCGCTTCCCCGCTTCGTGGAGCTGCAGGATGATCTCGGTGTCGAACGAGAAACCGTCGGCGTTCTGCTCGAACGGGATCTCCTTCAGCGCGGCGACACTGTACGCGCGATAACCGGAGTGCCATTCGCTCAGCTCGAGTCCCGCGGCCGCGTTCTCGAACCGCGTCAGGATCTTGTTGCCGACGTACTTGTACAGCGGCATCCCGCCCTCGCGCGCCGCGCCTTTCGTCATCATGCGCGAGCCGAACACCGCGTCGCATTCGCCGCGCTCGAGCGGCGCCACGATCTCGGGGAGCAGCTCGGGCGCGTACTGACCGTCGCCGTGGAGCAGCACGATGATGTCGAGGTTCTGCTCGATCGCCCAGCGGTAGCCCGCCTTCTGGTTGCCGCCGTAGCCGAGGTTGACCGGATGACGGTTGATCTCGAGCGGCAGCCTGTCGTTCAGCTGCTGATAGCCGAGACCGACGAGGTACGTCGCGTCGCCGCTCGAGTCGTCGTTGACGAGGACTCTCGCGATCTTCGGGACGAAGTCGCTCGGAATCCGGTCGAGCACCGACGCAAGTGTGGAGGCGGCGTTGTACGCCACGACCAGGATGCCGATTCGCGTCATCGGACGGCTTCCCGCATACGGCTGGTCAGGCTAGTTGAGGTCGCTCGTGGCGAGGCGAGCATCACCTGCACCGTCGGCGGCCTGGACGACGTCCACCTCGCGGCTGGGCCCGGAAGCTGTGGGCGGGCTGCGGAGCTCCAGCACCCCGCGGATCGCAACCGCGAGCAGTGCGAACCAGACGAAGGCGCCGAAGACCGCCTCGCCGTGCGTCCAGGGCGACGCCACCGCGAAGTCCCACGGGAAGCCGCCGTTCCAGCGGTTGTACACGATCACGATCAGGATGCCGCCGGCGATGTCGAACACGGCGGCGAGCGGAACGTCGACGAGGAAGGCCGCGGCGACCGCCCACGCGAAGTAGCGCCCGCCGCTGCTGCCCGTGCTGAGCAAGAGGACGAGCACGAGCGACAGCCCGAACGCGGGAATCGCCGACGCCGGCCGCTTCCACGCGACGTAGAGCGGGAGCCCGCAGCTCAACAGCAACAGCGGGAGCCGCCCCGGGCCTTCCATGAGGTCGAGGATGTGCTGCGACGCGCCGAGGACGGTCGCGAACTCGACGATCCCCCACTTCCCGGCGAAACCCTTGTAGCCGAGGACGTCACGGGCGAACGGCCGCCATCGTTCGATGACCACGGGGAGCCAGAGGACCAACAGGACCGCGCCGCTCCCGACGAGGAACTGGACGAGGCGCTTCCGCCCGGCGCGCCACGCGACGAGAAGCAGGACCGGGAGCGTGACGATCGGGATGATCTTGACGCTGATCGCCATCGCGAACGAGATGCCGGCGAGCACACCCCAAGGTCGCATCACGAGGAAGTACAAGCTCAGGAGCGAGAACATCACGAACACGGGATCGGTGTTCCCGTGAAAGCCGCTCACGACGACGAGCACCGGGCTGATCGCGACGAGCACGCCGGCGACCGTCGCCTGGGCGAGCGACCGGCGACTCCGCACGAGCTCGAACACCAACATCGTCGACACCACGTCGGCAAGCGACGCGGGCAGGCGAATGAGGAACCGGAACGAGTACCCGTGCCCGACCAGCCAGTTGAAAAAGAGCAGCATCCAACCGATTGCCGGTGGATGGTTGTACACCGCGAACGGCCTGCCGTTCTCGACGATCTTGTGCCCGTAGATCCCGATCGGGCCGAACCGGGAGGTCGCCCGCGCGAACGCGGCGAACGTGTAGACGTCGCCCTGGCCGCGCGTCGATGCCGCGAGGTCGAGCTTCCACGCGAGAGCCGCGAGCGCGGCCCCGAGCACAACACAGCGCAGGACCCACAGGCGAGACGTCGACTGCGACGTGCGTGCTGGCCCCGCCACGGGTTGCGACCTTACACGGCCGGCGACAGATCCGGCGCGTCGGGCGCCTCAGGCGCGTCGTGTTCGTCCGGCGGAGAGATGTCCGGGGCCCGCGTTCGGAGATTCATGACGCCGCGGATCACGACCGCAAGCAACGCGAGCCACGTCAGCCCGGCCAGCGCCGTCTCGAAATGCGTCCACGCCGATCCCCGCGCACGATCCCACGGGAAACCGCCGTTCCACCGGTTGTACACGATGACGAGAACCGCGCTGGCGCCGATGTCGTACAGCGCCCCCGTCGGGACGTCGACGAGGAACGCGGCCGCGACGGCCCAAACGAGATATCGCCCGCCGCTGCTCGCCGTACTCAGGAGCAAGACGAGACACAGTGTCATCCCGAAGGCAGGCACCGATGCCGCCGGACGGCGCCACGCGACGAAGAGCGGAAGGCCGGCGCTGATGAGCAACAAAGGCCAACGTCCGGGTCCCTCGAGCGCGTCGAGCGCATGCTTCGACCAGTGGAGGTTGTTCGTCGTGAACTCGATGATTCCCCACTTGCCGGGTACGCCCTTGTAGCCGAGCACGTTCTTCGAGAACTGTCTCCAGTAGCCGATGACCGCGGGGAGCCAGAGGATCGCGAGGAACACGCCGCTGCCGCCGAGGAACTCGTAGAGGCGGCGCCGGCCCGCGCGCGCCGCGATGAGGAGCAGCACCGGCCCCGCAACGATCGGAATGAGCTTCATGCTGATCGCGGCCCCGAACGAGACCCCTGCGAGCACACCCGACGGCTTGATCACGAGCAGGTAGAGACTCAGTACCGCGAACATCACGAACACCGGATCGGTGTTGCCGTGGAATCCGCTGATGACGATCAGCGCCGGGCTGCAACCGAGCAACACACCGGCGACACCCGCCTCGGCGAGCGGACGCCGGTGCCGCACGATCTCGAACACCAACATCGTCGTGGCGATGTCGGCGAGCGACGCGGGCGCCCGGATGAGGAACGGGAACGAGATGCCGATCGTGTGCAGATGGCTGAGCAGGAGCAGCAACCATCCGACGAGCGGCGGATGGTTGTAGACGGGATGCTTGCCGATACTCCGAAGTCCGTAGACGCCGTAGACGCCGTGATCGCGCACGGCCTGCGCGAAGGCGCCGAACGTGTAGATGTCGTTTCCGCCCCACGTCGTCGCCGCGAGATACAGCTTCACCGCGGTGGCCGCGAGGGCGACGAGGAGAACGGTGCGCCGTAGCCGTCGAACGCGCGTGTCCGGTTCTTGTGGGGTTACCCGCTCCACCACGGAGCCCGAGCGTATACATGCGCCCGCCGCGATGCGCCGCGGCCGGCGAGACTCGTCAGACGATCTCGGCCGCCGCGGCTTGTTCGAACGCGAGCCCGCCGTCGGCCTTGGCGTCGACGACGACCACGTCGCCCGGCTGATACGCACCCTTCAGCACTTCGAGCGCGATCGGGTCCGCGATCTCGCGCTGCAGGACACGCTTCAGGGGCCGGGCACCGAAGTCGGGGTCGTAGCCGGCTTGTGCGATCCATTTCTGCGCGGCGGGTGTGAGCTCAAGTGTGAGCCCGCGCCCGGCGAGACGGTCGCGCAGAATCGCGACCTGGAAGCCGACGATCTGCTCGATGTCCGTTTCCGATAGCCGGTCGAACACGACGATCTCATCCACGCGGTTCAAGAACTCCGGCTTGAAGTGCGCGCGAACCGCAGACAACACCTGCTCGCGCGATCCACCGGCACCGAGGTTCGAGGTCATGATCACGATCGTGTTCGTGAAGTCGACGGTGCGGCCTTGGCCGTCGGTCAACCGGCCGTCGTCCATCAACTGCAACAAGACGTTGAAGACGTCGGGGTGGGCTTTCTCGATCTCGTCGAGCAGGATCACCGCGTAGGGTCGGCGGCGAATCGCCTCGGTGAGCTGGCCACCCTCCTCGTAGCCGACGTAGCCGGGCGGCGCGCCGACGAGCCGCGAGACCGAGTGCTTCTCCATGTACTCGGACATGTCGATGCGGACCATCGCCCGCTCGTCGTCGAACAAGAACTCGGCGAGTGCGCGTGCGAGCTCGGTCTTGCCGACGCCGGTCGGTCCGAGGAACATGAAGGACCCGATCGGACGGTGAGGATCGGAGAGACCGGCGCGTGACCTGCGGATGGCGTTCGCGACCGCCACGACGGCTTCGTCCTGACCCACGACGCGCTGGTGGAGGTGTTCCTCGAGTCGGACGAGCTTCGCCATCTCGCCTTCCATCAGCCGCGACACGGGGACGCCCGTCCACTTGGCGACGATCTCGGCGATGTCCTCCTCGTCGACCTCTTCCTTCAGCATGCGACCGTCGCGCTGGAGGTCGTCGAGTCGGGCGGCGAGCGCGTCGAGCTCCCGCTCCACCACCGGGATGTGGCCGTAGCGAAGTTGCGCGGCGCGCTCGAGATCGCCGCTGCGCTCGGCGCGCTCGGCTTCGAGCCGGGCGTCCTCGAGGCGCTCCTTGCCGGCTTGGATCGCGACGATCGCGTCCTTCTCCGACTGCCAGTGCGCGACCATGCCGTCGCGCTCCTCCTGCAGCGACTGCAGTTCGGCGTCGAGCGCCTCGAGCCGCGCGTGCGAGCTCTCGTCCGATTCCTTCGCCAACGCGGCGCGCTCGATCTCGAGCTGGCGGATGCGCCGTTCCACCACGTCGATCTCGAACGGCATCGAGTCGATCTCGATGCGCAGTCGCGACGCGGACTCGTCGATGAGGTCGATCGCCTTGTCGGGCAGCTGACGCCCGGAGATGTACCGATCGGAGAGCACCGCCGCCGCGACGATCGCCGCGTCCTGGATGCGCACGCCGTGGTGCACCTCGTAGCGTTCCTTCAGACCGCGCAGGATCGCGATCGTGTCCTCGACCGAAGGCTCGCCGACGTAGACCTGCTGGAAGCGGCGCTCGAGCGCGGCGTCCTTCTCGATGTACTTGCGGTACTCGTCGAGCGTCGTCGCACCGATGAGCCGCAGCTCGCCCCGAGCCAGCATCGGCTTGATCATGTTGCCGGCGTCGACCGCGCCCTCGGCGCCGCCCGCGCCGACGATCGTGTGGATCTCGTCGATGAAGGTGATGATCTCGCCCTCGGAGTCGACGATCTCCTTCAGCACCGCCTTGAACCGCTCCTCGAACTCGCCGCGGTACTTCGTCCCCGCGATGAGCGAGCCGATGTCGAGCGCGACGACCCGCTTGTTGCGCAGGCCCTCGGGAACGTCGCCCTCGACGATGCGCCGGGCAAGGCCTTCGACGATCGCGGTCTTGCCGACGCCGGGCTCGCCGATCAACACCGGATTGTTCTTCGTACGCCGCGACAGCACCTGAATGATGCGGCGGATTTCCTCGTCGCGCCCGATGACCGGGTCGATCTTGCCCTGACGCGCGGCGTCGGTGAGATCGCGCCCGTACTTCTCGAGCGCCTGGTACTGCTCCTCGGGGTTGTCGCTCGTGACGCGGTGCGAGCCGCGCACCTGCCGCAGCGCGTCGAGGACTGCGTCGTGGTCGACGCCCGCGGCGCGCAGCAGGTCACCGACGCCGCCGGGGACTTGGGTCATCGCGAGCAGGAGGTGCTCGGTCGACACGTACTCGTCGCCGAGGTTCGCCCGCTCCGCATCGGCGCTTTCGAGCACGCGATACGTGCTCGCGCCGAGTTGCGCGTCGCGCACGGTCGCGCCACTGACGCGTGGGTGCTTCGCCAGCGCTTCGTCGACCTGGCGCCGAACGGCGTTGACATCGACGCCGATGCGCTCGAGCACACCCGGCACGATGCCCTCGCTCTGGGCGAGCAGCGCGCGCAACAGGTGCTCGGGTGCGATCTCGGTGTTCCCCGCGTCGCGCGCGAACGCCTGCGCGTCGGCGAAGGCCTCCTGCGTCTTACGGGTGAAGCGGTTCGGATCGACTGCCATGGAGAGAACCCTTTCCCTACCGTCGGTGCTCGATACGGGCGACGACCGCGCCGCGGACGGGCACGAGCTCGCGCCGGTACTGGCGGTGCGTCGCCTCGACTCGTCGTTCCGTCTCCTCACGAATCGCGTCGATGCGCGCTTCGAGCTCGGCGATCCGCGCCCGGGCCGACCCGAGCTCGTCCTCGAGGGCGAGGATCCGCCGGACCCCCGCGAGCGAGACGCCGTCGTTCGTAAGCTCTTGGATGCGGCGCAGGTGTGCGATGTCGCGGTCGGAATAACGGCGGCTCCGACCACTCGTGCGCGCCGGCGCGAGCAGCCCCTTGCGCTCGTAGATGCGCAACGTCTGCGGATGGACGCCCGCGAGCTCGGCCGCCACCGAGATCACATAGAGCGCCCGGACGTCATGCTCCATCGTTCTTCCTTCGCTCGTGCGCCGGGGCGAACAACGCCGCGCGCGGGTCTTCGTCGAGCACGGTCGCGAGGTTCTCTACCGCTTCGCGCTGCGCGCTCGTGAGATGGACGGGGATCTGCACGTCGACGGTGACGAGCAGGTCGCCGCCCTTCGCCTTGCCGTCGGCCGCCACGCCCTTGCCGCGGACGCGCAGCACCTTGCCGCTCGGTGTTCCCGCCGGGATACGGACGGTCACCGCATCGTCGAGCGTCGGGACCTTTACGTCGGCGCCGAGCGTCGCCTCGCCGAACGTGACCGGCAGCCGCAGCGTGAGGTCGTTGCCGCTGCGACCGAACAAGGCGTGCGGGCGCACGTGCACGATGACGTAGAGGTCGCCGGGCGGCCCGCCGTTGGCGCCCGCGCCGCCGCGTCCCTTCACTCGGATACGTTGCCCGTCGGCCACACCCGCCGGGATGCGCGCCTTCACCTCGCGGGCGCGCACCTCGACGCCGCGTCCGTGACAGGTCGGGCACGGCGTCGGGATGACCTGACCGCGACCGCCGCACGTGGGACACACCTGCGAGAACGAGAACGGTCCCTGGTTGTCGGCGATGGTTCCCGCGCCGTGACATTGCGGGCACGTCTCGGGCATCGTGCCCGGAGCCGCGCCGGACCCCGCGCACGTCGAGCACGTCGCGTCGGCGCGGAACCGCACGGTCGACGTGACACCCTGGATCGCGTCGTCGAACCCGATGTGGATCTCGGTCTCGAGATCCTGGCCGCGTTGCGGGCCCGTCGCGGTGCGGCTGCGCCGGCGGCCACCACCGCCACCGCCGAACAGGTTCCCGAAGATGTCGCCGAGACCGCCGCCGTCGGTCTCGAAGCGGAACGTCTGGCCGCCTCCGAAACCACCGAAGCCGGGGCCGAAGCCGCCGGCGCCGTCGGGACCGACGCCCGACGCGACCATCTGGCGAACCTCGTCGTACTCGGCGCGCTTGCCCGCGTCACCGAGCACGTCGTAAGCCGCGGAGATGTCCTTGAACCGCTCCTCGGCTTCCTTGTTCCCCGGGTTCGCGTCGGGGTGGTACTGCTTGGCGAGCTTCTTGAAGGCGCGCGACAGATCCTTCTCGGACGCGTTCGAAGGCACGCCGAGCACCGCGTAGTAGTCCTTCTCGAACCACTCTCGCTGCGCCGTCACTCGCTCGTCTTCCTCGTCACTTTCACCATCGCGGGACGCAGCACGCGGCCCTTCAGCTTCCATCCGCTGCGCAACACGTCGGCGACGCGCGGTTCGCCGTCGCCGTCGTCGTGCATCACGGCTTCGTGCTCGTTCGGATCGAACGGCGTGCCCAGCGCGTCGATACGGCTGAGTCCCGCGCGTTCGACGACGCCGCTCAACTCGGCGTACACGAGCTCGATTCCCTTGCGGACGTTGTCGTCGACTTCACCGACGTCGAGGTTGCGCACCGCGAGCTCGAAGCTGTCGAGCACCGGAAGGAGCTGTTCGAGCAGGCCTTCGGCGGCCCGCTCGACCAGATCCGTCTGCTCGCGCAGCACGCGCTTGCGGTAGTTCTCGAAGTCGGCCTGCAGGCGTCGCGTCGTGTCGAGCAGATCGTCGCGCTCGCGTTGCAGGGACGCGAGGTCGTTCTCGAACTGCTCGGCCTCCGCGGCGCCCGGGTCGGCGTCGGTGCCGGGTCCCGGGGCCGCGTTCTCACTCGTCGCGTCGGTCATGACCGTTACGCGCTCTGCTGGTCATCGTCGACGATCTCGGCGTCGGCGACCTCGTCGTCGGAGGGCGGCGCGGTGTCGCTCGCCGCGCCCGCGGCCGCCGACTGCTGCGCCTGCACGTTCTCGTACAGCCGCCGCGTGAAGTCGTTGCTCGCCGCGAGCAGCAGCTCGTGTGCGTGCTTGATCGCCTCGACGTCGGAACCGGCGAGTGCCTCCCTCAGGTTCTTCAGCGCGACCTCGATCTTCTCGCGGTCGTCCGCGGGAACCTTGTCGCCCTGCTCCTTCAGCAGGTTCTCGGTCTGCCACGCCAGTGTGTCGGCCGTGTTGCGCGTCTCGGCCTCCTGACGCTTCAGCCGGTCCTCTTCCGCGTGCGCCTCGGCCTCCTTGATCATCCGGTCGATGTCGTCCTTGCCGAGCGCGGTCCCGCCGGAGATGACCATCGACTGCTCCTTGCCGGTGCCGAGGTCCTTGGCACCGACGTGCACGATGCCGTTCGCGTCGATGTCGAAGGTGACCTCGATCTGCGGCACGTTGCGCGGCGCGGGCGGGATGCCCGTGAGCGTGAAGGTGCCGAGCTGCTTGTTGCGGTACGCCATCTCGCTTTCGCCCTGCAGCACCTTGATCTCGACCGAGGGCTGGTTGTCCTCGGCGGTGGTGAACACCTGCGAGCGCTTCACCGGGATGGTGCTGTTGCGCTCGATGATCTTCTCCATGATCTGGCCGCGGGTCTCGATACCGAGCGACAACGGCGTGACGTCGAGCAGGAGGATGTCCTTGACGTCGCCCTTCAGCACACCGGCCTGGATCGACGCACCCGCGGCGACGGCCTCGTCGGGGTTCACGCCCTTGTGCGGCTCCTTGCCGGTGAGCTCCTGCACGAGATCGGTGACCGCGGGCATGCGCGTCGAGCCGCCCACGAGGATGACGTGGTCGATCTTCGACTTGTCGAAGCCCGCATCGCGGATCGCCTGGTCGAACGGGCCGCGGCACGCTTCGAGCAGGTCGCGGGTCATCTCCTGGAACCGCGCCCGGGTGAGCGACAGCTCGAGGTGCAGCGGACCCTCGCTCGTCGCGGTGACGAACGGCAGGTTGATCGTCGTCTCCTGCAACGTGGAGAGCTCGATCTTCGCCTTCTCGGCCGCTTCCTTCAGACGCTGCGACGCCATCTTGTCGACGCTGAGGTCGACGCCGTGCGCGTTCTTGAACTCGCTCACCATCCACTCGATGACGCGCTGATCCCAGTCGTCGCCACCGAGGTGCGTGTTGCCCGAAGTGCTCTTCACCTCGAACACGCCCTCACCGATCTCGAGCACCGACACGTCGAACGTGCCGCCGCCGAGGTCGAAGACGAGGATCGTCTGGTCGTTGCCTTCCTTGTCGAGGCCGTAGGCGAGCGCGGCCGCGGTCGGCTCGTTGATGATGCGCAGCACTTCGAGTCCCGCGATCTCGCCGGCTTCCTTGGTGGCCTGGCGCTGCGCGTCGTCGAAGTACGCGGGAACGGTGATGACAGCCTCGGTGACGGGCTGGCCGAGGTAGCTCTCGGCATCGCGCTTCAGCTTCTGCAGGATGCGGGCGCTGATCTCTTGCGCGTTGTACGCCTTGGCGTCGATGTCGATCGTCCAGTGCGTGCCCATGTGGCGCTTCACGGAGCGGATCGTGCGATCGGGGTTGGTGATCGCCTGGCGCTTGGCCACCTCACCGACGAGGACCTCGCCGGTCTTCGAGAACGCCACGACCGAGGGAGTCGTACGGCTGCCCTCGGCGTTGGGGATGACGACTGGCTCACCGGCCTCGAGCACCGAGACCACTGAGTTGGTTGTGCCGAGGTCGATGCCGACGGCCTTGGACATGGTCTGCCTCCACGGGGATTCAGGATTGAGTGCGAGTCGCCAGTATAACTTGACAACGGTGTTGTCAGATTCCCGGACAGCCCAGATTCCACCCCGCTCCTGACCGGGACCGCGGCTGCGCATGACGGGGCGGTCCGGACTCGTTAGATTTCCCGTCCATGGCCCGACGCGATGCCTTCATCGATCACCTCCAGCAGGTCCCGCTGTTTGCGGCCTGCTCCCGCAAGGACCTCCAGCTGGTGGCCAAGCGGGCCGAGGACGTCCGGGTCGCGGCGGGCAGGACGATCATCTCCGAGGGGGAGACGGGGCACGAGTTCTTCGTGATCCTCGACGGCACCGCCCGGATCACGCGGCGGGGGCGCAAGATCGCCACCATCGGCCCCGGCGACGCGTTCGGCGAGCTGGCGCTGCTCGAAAAGGCGCCTCGCAACTCCACGATCGTCGCCGACACCGACATGGAGCTCGTCGTGCTCGGCCAGCGCGAGTTCGCGGGCCTCATCGACGAGGTGCCCGGGTTCGCCCGCAAGCTCCTCGCCGGCATGGCCCACCGCCTCCGCGAAGCCGACGCGCGCTCCGCTCAGTAACGCCCTTCTCGAATCTCGGGCCCGCACAGCACGGCTTGTAGATTTCGGCGCGTATGCGGCTGCCCAAGGCACATCAGGTCGTTCTCGGGCTCGGGATCGCGATGTTCTTCTTCGTGATCGCGAGCGGCATCATGCCGGCGATCACGGGCTGGCACGACAACTCCGCGATCCAGCGCGAGGTGTTCGTCGACATCCCGACCGCGATGAAGGTCGCTTTCTACGGCGCGGTCGCGACCATGCTGCTCGTCGTCGCCTGGCTGGCGTCGCTCCGGGTGCAGAACTGGGAGCGCGGCCTGGCCGACGACCGGCGCACCACCCGCAAGAACGTCGAGAAGCGCGCCAAGAGCTACCGCAGCGGCGTGTGGATGCAGACGCTTCTGCGTGACCCGGCCGCGGGCGCGATGCACGCACTTCTCTACTTCGGATTCGTCTCGCTTTTCATTGTGACGGTGATCAGCGAGACCGATCACCAGCTCCCCGATCGGTTCAAGTTCCTCCACGGCCAGACGTACCAGGGCTACTCGTTCGGCGCCGAGATCGCGGGCCTGATGTTCATCGCCGGCATCGTGTGGGCGATCGGTCGGCGTTACGCGCAGCGGCCCTACCGCATCAAGATCAAGACCCGGCCCGAAGACCTCTTCATCCTCGTCACGTTCCTCGTGATCGGCGTCGGCGGCTTCTTCGTGGAGGCCGCTCGCATCGCGTACGAGGGCAAGCCCGCGTTCGAGAAGTGGTCGTTCGTCGGCTACGGCCTCGCCGGACTCATCGACACCTGGTCGAAGCACACGCTGCAGCTCGCGCACCAGTGGTTGTGGGGAATTCACGTCGTCGCGTTCTTCGTGTTCCTCGCCATCCTGCCGACGACCAAGTTGCGCCACATGTTCACGTCGCCGATGAACATGTACCTGAAGGACCGCGATCGGCCCAAAGGGGCGATGAAGCCCATGCCGAACCTCATGGAGACGGAGCTCGAGAGCTTCGGCGCGGTGAAGATCGAGGACTTCACCTGGAAGCAATTGATGGACACCGACGCGTGCACCATCTGCGGACGCTGCACGTCGGTGTGTCCGGCGCACGCCACCGGCAAGCCGCTCGACCCGCGCGAGATCGTGTTGAAGGTCGGCGAGGTGATGGACGCGACCGGTGACCCCGTCGTGTCGCCGCCGGTGGGTGTCGACCGTGAGATCAGCGTCGGCGCCGACAGCGTGTTCGAGCGCGTCTCACCCGAAGAGGTCTGGGCGTGCACGAGCTGCAAGGCGTGCGACGAGATCTGCCCGGTGAACATCGAGATCCTCGACAAGATCCTCGACATGCGGCGCTACTTGACGCTGATGGAGAGCGACTTCCCGACCGAGCTCGGCAACACGTTCCGGTCGATGGAGAATTCAGCCAACGCGTACGGCATGAACCAGGGCGACCGCGGCGATTGGACCGCGTCGCTCGAAGGCGTCGACATCGTGGAACCCGGCGGTGCGTTCGACCACGAGTATCTCTACTTCGTCGGCTGCGCCGGGAGCTTCGACGACCGGAACAAGAAGACGTCGCGTTCGCTCGCGAAGCTGCTGCAGCGAGCGGGCATCGACTTCGCGATCCTCGGCCCGAGCGAGATGTGCAACGGCGACCAGGCCCGCCGCGCCGGCAACGAATACCTCTTCCAGATGCTCGCGATGGAGAACGTCCAGACGTTCAACGGCATGGGCGTGCAGAAGATCATCACCCAGTGCCCGCACTGCTTCAACGTACTGAAGAACGACTACCCGCAGATCGGCGGCAACTACGAGGTCGTCCACCACTCGCAGCTGCTCGACGATCTCGTGCGCGACGGCCGGCTGTCACTCGCCGGCGCATCGCTCGAGGAGCGCGTGACGTACCACGACTCCTGCTATCTCGGTCGTCACAACGACGTGTACCTCGCGCCGCGCCGCGTCGTCGGTTCGCTCGCGGGTGTCGACCTCGTCGAGATGCCCCGCAACGGCACGCGCGGCATGTGCTGTGGCGCGGGCGGCGCGCGCATGTGGATGGAGGAGAACACCGGCAAGAAGGTGAACACCGAACGCAGCCAGGAAGCGATCGCGACGGGCGCGTCGCGGATCGCGGTCGCGTGTCCCTTCTGTTACGTGATGTTCGACGACGGCGTGAAGGGCGAGGGCAAGGACGAGGACGTCCGGGTGCAGGACATCGCCGAGATCCTCTGGGAAGCGGTCGAGAACAGCGGTTCGGCCGCCGCGCCCGCGGCCGGCGGCACGTTCACGCGGGGTATCTGAGCATCACGCCTGCGCCGGCGTGGTGTCGCGGCGCCGGGGCGCCCCTTACTGCCGCGGTTCGTCGTCCTCGTCGCCGAGCGCCTTGTCCCACCATGACTCGCCCGGCGCGGGCGGCGCGGGCTTCGGGTCGGGCGCCGCCGCGGGCGGCGGCGGCACGTCGGGAACCGGCGGGGGCGCAGGCGTCGGGTCCGGCGTCGGTGGGGGAGGCGGCGTCGGTGCGGGGGCAGGCTGATCCCACGCGGGCGGCGCCGCAGGAGACGGCGGCGCGGGCGCGGGCTGATCCCACGCAGGTGGCGCAGGAGACGGCGGCGGGGCGGGCTGCTCCCACGCAGGTGGCGCAGGAGACGGCGGCGGGGCGGGCTGCTCCCACGCAGGTGGCGCAGCAGACGGCGCCGGGGCGGGCTGATCCCACGCCGGCGGTGCTGCGGGAGGAGGCGGCGCGGGCGTGGGCGGCGCACCCCACGCCGGCGGCGCCGATTCCGGCGCGGCGGACGGAGGGGGTGGCGCGCCCCACGCGGGCGGCGCGGCTTCGGGCGTCGGCGGCGGCGGTGCGCCCCACGCCGGCGGCGCGGGCTGCGGTTGTCCCCAACCGGGCGCGGCCGCAGGCGGCTGCGGTTGGCCCCAACCCTGCTGTTCCGGCGGAGGTGGCGGCGCACCCCAAGCCGGCGGAGACGGTTGCTGCGCCGCGCCACCCCAGCCGGGAGTCGCGGCACCCGGCGGCGCCCACCCACCACCCGGTGGCTGGCCGTAGCCGTATTGATACGCGGACACCGCGGCGACGACCGGACGACCGAGGTCGGCGACGCCGATGACGTACGTGCTCGCCACCATGTCGCCGACGCGCCGGTGCGGGTGTGTGACCGACGCGGTGATCAGTCCGATGAGGAAGCAGAACACCGCGTCGACGATCAAGAGGAGCCAACGCACGAGATTGCGGCCGATGCTCGCGACCTGGCCCGCACCGTCGACCACGCGCAGACCGAGGATCAGCTTGCCGATGCTGGCGCCGCCCGAGCCCTGCAGCAGCACGTTGTTCGCGAAGCTCACACCGAGCGACACGAGGTAGCCGGCGGCGAACCCGCCTGCCTTCCACGTGTAGACCCGCGACCCCAGCTGCACGCACCGGCCGCTGAAACCGGCGTTCTTCAGCGACTGGCAAGCGTCGGTCGGCGCGTGGACGTAGGAGTGGTCCTTCGTGAGCGCCAATACCGCGACCAGGACCGCGGAGCTGATCAGAGCGTCGATGATGTAAGCCGCGATGCGACGGCCCATGACATTCGTCGGGTCGCCGTGCGGCGGCATCGAGTAAGCCATACGAAGTGGATTCTCCCCCAAGCGGCACCTGCCGCGGGCGGATCCCGGACAGAGGTGCTCTGTTATTGTCGGCCGTCCCGCGGGCGTAGTTCAGCGGCAGAACATCAGCTTCCCAAGCTGAGAACGCGGGTTCGATTCCCGTCGCCCGCTCTCGCGGTCACCGCAGTCGCGACGTTACGAAGCGGCGATCGACACGATCGGCCGCGCAAGCGTGCTCCCGGCAAGCGATCCGCGAAACGCCAGGTTCGAGAAGTCGAATACGCCGCCGTCCGATGCGACGAGCCAATAGCCCCGGTTGCCCGCTGTCGGAACAATGGCCACGACCGGCCGGTTCAAGCGCGCTACCAGGGTCATTCTGCGTGTAGCGCCTCGGCGATCCGCGCCCGGCTCGCGGTTCGCGCCGGCCATGCCGACAGCCCGACCGCGACGCCGATCGTGACCACGACCGCAATGACGGCGACCGCCCACGGAGTCGCCGGGTCATCAAGGCCGCCGAGATCGTTCGTGAGCGCGCGCCAAACGAAGCGTCCGAGCACAACGCCGGCGGGCAAGCCGATCGCGATCGCGGCGAGCGCGAGCACCGAAGCCTGCACCGCGATGCTGCCGCGGACCTGACCCGGCCGGAATCCGAGCGCGCGGAGCACCGCGATCTGCAACCGGCGACCGCCGGTGCCGACGACCAGCGCGTGGCCGAGTGCGAGTGCACCGAGGATCGCGAAGAACACCGCAAGCGCGACCGCGACGGTGCGCGCCTCGGCGAGGTTGCGGATGACTCCGGGGACCTGCGGAACGGTGAACGCGTTGAACTGGAGTCCGTAGTCCTTCGCCAGCGCGGCTTGGAGTTCGGCGACGTGGGCGCCGGGTGGGTAACGAAGTTCGAGCGATTCGTCCGTGTCCGTCTCGTTCTTCGCGATGGACGCGAAGCCCGCGGGCGTGAACTCGGCGCCGTCGTCGAGAACCGGCGTCTCCGATTGTGATCGGAACACGGTCGTGCCGACCACCGTGAAAGCCTTTACGGGGGCGCCGGGAGTCGCGACGCGCACCGTGTCCCCGATGCGGGCGTGGGCGCGATCCAATGTCGCCTCTCCCAGCGCGATCTCGCCTGCGGTCGCGGGCGCACGACCGCGACGCACCGGCATCGCCATGTCGCCCTTGAACGACCGCATCGACCACGCACTCGTCTGGGCGTCGTTCACCGCGACGTTGCCGGTAGCGAGCTCCCCGACGCCGGCTACGCGATCGTCGTGCACGAGGCGTTGCACGACCGTCGACATGTCGTCGCGACCGAAGTAATCGGGCTCACTCGACCAGCTCCAGCCCCAACGAGCAGGTTGATGTGAGAGACGCGTGAAGCTCGTCGCGACGACGCTCGCCGCGCCGACGCCGGCCACCGCGACGGCGAGGGCCACGAACGCGGCACGCACGGGAACCGTCCGCTCGCCGGTCCGGCGTTCGAAGGCAAAGCGAAGACCCGTCGCGAACACCGGCGAGAGCGACGCCCGTTTCGCCGCGCCGTCGGCGTACACCCTGCGCTGCACGCGCGTCCGGGCGAGTCCGGGGCCCGACGCCCTTCGCGCCGCTACGAACGCGAACGCACCCATCAGCACCAACGCGAGCGCCGCTCCGCCGATCAGCACGAGCAGGTCGATTCGGATTCCCGGATGGATCTCGGCCCGGCGGGCGAGACCGAGCGGTAGCAGCGCCGACGCCAATACCGCACCCGCCATACCGACCGCGATCCCGACCACCGTCGCGGCGACGAGCGGCAACGTGTACGCGGTTGCGACACCCGATTTCGTCATACCGATCTGCCCGAGGAACTCGGGTGATGCCGCACCCGACAAGTAGCGGAACACCGCTTGTCCGATCACGATCGACCCGGCGATCGCGACAGCCAGCGCAAAGACGACGAGTGCCCAACTCGCGCTGTTGACCGCCTTCTGGGCCGCGTCCGTATACGCCGTCGTCGCGGGGTTGCCGGCGCCGTAGGTTCCCTTGCCGTCCGGGTGCTCGGTCGCGGCGACCGCCGCTGATAAGCGCGTAAACGCGGCCGCGCTGCCCGTGCGGACGTAGATCGCCGGGGGCCACGCGCCCACCTGGCGGTACTTCGTCAGGAAGGAGGGTGACGCGAGGCCGTACGGCGAGGTGCGCGCGATCTCGCCAGGAAGACCGTCCGGGCTCCGCACAATACCGACAACCGTCATCTGCGCCTGCGGTCCGTTGAAACCCGGGAACCCTGTGCCGCTGAACAGCGCGTCCAGGTCACGGGTGCTCCACGTCTTCATGCGCAGCACGTCACCGACGTGTATCCGACCGAGGCGGGCGGCGAGCTCGTTCAGCGCGATCTCGTCGGGCCGATCGGGCGCGGGCATACGACCCGACAACACGCGGGGACGGTCGACCGCGACGCCGTAGCGACCCTGCGGGTCCGTGACGATCGCGATGTCGCTGATCGGACGGTTCTCGATGAAGCCGTTGACGAGTCGACGTTCGGCGATGGTCTCGACCTCGGGACGCGCGGCGAGCACCGCCCGCAACGTCGTCGCCTCTCCGATCGAGTTCGACTGGAACCATCCGTCGCTCGCGTTCGACCACGTCCGGAACCGCTCGACGCTCGAGCTCGTCCGGCGGGCGCCGGCCAGCGCGGCGGCGACCGCGCCGATGACGAGCGCGACCATCAACGCGACGGCAACGAGCGCCAACCAACGCCGTCGTAACTCGAATCCCGCCAGGAGTCGAACGGCTCCCATCGCGACAGCTGACCAAGTTGTCCGGAATGGCGCAAGGATGCAGCCGCCCGGCCCAGGGGAAGCCACCACCCTTGCTGTACCGGCCGGCGGGCGGATCGGGATCCGACGAAAGCGAAAGAATCACCCGGCGAGGGTGGGGCTCCGACGGACGGCCGCACCGATCGTCTCGACCGACATGGGAAATGCAATAGGCGGTCTCTTGCCGTTCGCCGTCGGCGTCGCGATCAGTCCGATGCCGATCGTTGCAATGGTGTTGATGCTCATCACGCCGCGGGCGAAGCCGAACGGCTTCAGCTTCCTCGCGGGCTGGGTCGTCGGCGTTGCAGCCCTCGGCGCGGTCGTGCTCGCCGTCGCCGGACCGTCGAATCCGACCGACAACGGGATGCCGGCAACGTGGACCAGTTGGCTGAAGCTCGTCCTCGGTCTGTTGCTCGTCGCCCTGGCAGTCAAGGAGTGGCGCGCGCGGCCGGCGCCGGGTGACGACATCGCGATGCCGAAGTGGATGAGCGCGCTCGACGACTTCAGCCCAGTGAAGGCGAGCGGCATGGCGGTCGTGCTCGCCGCGGTGAACCCCAAAAACCTGTTGCTGATCGTCGGTGGCGCGACCGTCGTCGCCCAGACGCAGATCTCCGGCGTCGAGCAGGCCGTCGCCTGGGCCGTGTTCACCGTGATCGCGACGGTCGGCGTCGCCTTCCCGATGGGGATCTATCTCTTCATGGGTGACCGCGCCGCCGGAACGCTCGACGGTTTGAAGAATTGGATGGCGCGCAACAACACGGCGGTGATGGCAGTGCTGTTGGTCATCATCGGCGTGAAGCTGATCGGTGACGCGATCGCCGGATTCAGCTCGTGAGCGGACTGCTTTGCGACCCGTCGGCGGCGGCTGGCGCGTCGTCGCGGCCGGTGCGCGTGTTCGACGTCCAGCTCCGGTACAGCTGGGCGTAGACGCCTCCGGCGGCGACCAGATCGTCGTGGCTGCCGGACTCGACGATGCGCCCCGCGTCGAACACGAGCACGTGGTCGGCGTGCTCGGCTGTCGACAGCCGGTGCGCAATGCTCACGGTCGTGCGGCCGCGCGACACCCGCGCGAGCGCCCCGGCCAGCGCGCGCTCGGTCTCGGCGTCGACCGCACTCGTCGCTTCGTCCAGAACGAGCAGTCCCGGATTCCCAAGTTCGGCCCGGGCGAGGGCGACGAGCTGGCGTTCGCCGACCGACAACGACTCGCCGCGCTCCCCCACCGTTGTCTCGAGCCCCTCGGGCAGCCGCAACAACCACCACTCGAGACCGAGGCGTGCGAACGCGCGCTCGATGTCGTCGTCGGTCGCGTCCGGAGCCGCCATGCGCACGTTGTCGGCGATCGTCGTGTCGAACAGGAAGCCGTCCTGCGGCACCATGCGGATCGCGTGCCGGCGCGACGCCGGATCGATCGCCCGCAGATCGCGCCCGCCGATATGCACCTCGCCGCGTGTCGGGTCGGCGAGGCGGCACAACAGCTTCGCGAACGTCGTCTTGCCCGAACCCGTTTCGCCGACGACCGCGACGTGGGTTCCCGCCGGGATCTCGACGCTCACGTCGTGCAGAACGGGCGCGTCGCCCCGGTACGCGAACTCGAGGTTCGACACGCCCACGCCGAGCGCGCCCGACTCGAGGTGCAGACCCCGCTCCGGCTCGGCCACGTCGATCGGCACCTCGAGGACCGCGAGCACCTTGCGCCATCCGGAGATCGCGGTCTGGGTCTGGTCGAGGATCTCGCTGAGCTCGCCGATCGGGCTCAGCACCAAGTTGATCAGGAACATGAACGCGACGACCTTGCCGACGTCGAGCCCCCAGCCCGGGCCGTAGTAAGCCGCGGCAACGACCACGCCCGCGAGTGCGATCGCCCCGAAGAAGTCGCCGAGGGGGAACATCGCCGCGAAGTACACGGCGGCCCGAACGCGCGCCCGGTACGCGCCGTCGATTCGTTCACGCAGGCGAACGCGGGCGCGATCCTGCAGCCCGTACGCGCGGATGACCGCGGCACCACTGACGGTCTCGGAGAACTCGGCGATCATGTCGCCGATACGCGTGCGCTCCTCGTCGTAGGCGTGCAGCTGGTGCCGCTGGAACACGCGGAACAGCGGGATCACCGGCGCGTACGCGACCAACGTGATGAGCGTCAACTGCCACGAGTACACGAACATCACGATCAGCGTGCCGACGATCAGCGTGCCGTTCACGAGCCACGAGATCATCCCCCACTGCACGAACCGGGCGAGGGTCTCGATGTCGCTCGTCACGCGCGACACGAAGACACCGCGCCGCGTGTTCGTGTGCTCGGCCATGCTGAGTCGATGGATGTGCTCGAACACGCGAACGCGGAGATTGCACAACGCCTGCTCCGCGGCGCGCACCAGCCGGTAGTACGCGAGCCGGCTGACGATCAGCACCACGAACGTGATCACAACCGCGGCGAGACACGTGAGAAGCACGAACTCGGGCCGGAAGCCGCTCGAACCGAGGACGCCCCGGTCGAGGATGAGCTGGATGAGGATCGGGATCGCGAGCTTCCCGATGGCAGCGACGATCGCGAACACGATCGTCGCGCTGAGTCCGACGCGGAGCTCGGGGCTCGTCGCGATGCCGCGCCGCAGGACGTCGAGCGCGCCCGACGCGCCACCCGCGGTCGTTTCCTCGTCGTCTTCGAACGCGGCGACGATCCGTTCGGTGAACTCGTCACGAGCCTGCGCCGGCGCCGCGTCGGCGATGACGTCGTGCGCGGCGCCATAGGGCGCGTCGTCGAACGCTTCGGCGCGCGTGTCGTCGTCGATGCGCGCCATTACGCCACCTCTTGCTCGTACGCGCGCACCATCGCTTCGTAGTCGCGGTTCGTCGCGAGGAGCTCCGGATGCGACCCGGTCGCGACGATGCGGCCATCCTGCATGAACAACACCCGGTCGGCGAGCGCGATCGTGGACACGCGATGGGCGACGATCAGCGTCGTCATGTCGAGCTCGGCCCGCAGACCGTGCAGGATGCGTGCCTCCACGGTCGCATCCACGGCCGAGGTGGCGTCGTCGAGCAACAGGAAACGCGGCCGCCGGATCAACGCCCGCGCCAACGCGATGCGCTGTCGTTGCCCGCCCGACAGCGTCACGCCCCGCTCGCCGATCGACGTCTCGTAGCCGGCGGGCAGCCCGTCCACGAACCGGCCGACCTGGGCGATGCCCGCCGCCCATCGCAAGGAGGTCTCGCTCGCGTTGGTCCCGATCGCGATGTTGTTCGCGATCGTGTCGGCGAAGAGGAACGACTCCTGGAAGACGAGCGCGACGCTCGCCCGCAGGTCGTCCCGCGTCACTTCGGTGAGATCGATCCCGCCGACCCGCACGACGCCGCGGTCCGGCCGGTCGAGCCCGGCAAGCAGCTCGCACAATGTCGTTTTGCCGCACCCGGTCGGCCCGACGAGCGCGACCACCTCCCCGGCGCGGACGCCGAGCGTGCACTCGTCGAGCACAGGCGCGCCCCCCGCATACCCGTAGCCGATCGCGTCGGCTCGGACGTCGAGCGGGCCGGCCGGGAACGCGTGCGGATCGACGGGCACGGGGTCGGGCGCGGCTTCGAGCACACCGTCGATGCGGTCGAGCGCGACGACCGAGCGCGGCATCTCCTCGAGGAGGAAGCCGACCACGCGCATCGGGAAGGCGAGGAGCGTGAACAGTGCCATCGCCTGCACCAGATCGCCCGGAGACACCTCTCCCGTCGACACCCGCCAGCCGCCGACCGCGAGCAACACGATGATGGCGAGGTTCGGTAGGGCGTCGAGCGTCGGTTCGAAGAGCGCGCGCAACGCGCCGACGCGTACGCGCGCTACACGCAGCAGATCGGCGGCGCCGGCAAGGCGCTCGACCTCGGCGTCCTGACGCCCGAGTGTCTTCACCACCATCGCGCCCTCGAAGCTCTCGTGCGTGATGGCGGAGACGTCGCCGACCCGCTCCTGCACGGTCTGCGCGGGGAGTTCGACCCGGCGCGTGTAGAAGCGGTTGAGCACGAACATCGCGGGGAAGAGCACGAGACCGACGAGCGTCAGCAGTGGATCGATCGCGAACAGCGCGACGAGCGAGAACACGATCAACAACATGAGGCCGGTCGAGAACGGCAGCGGGTTGATCACCTCGGCCGCGACCATCACGTCGTTGTCGGCGTGCGCCAGCAGCGTGCCCGTCGTGTGCTCGCGGTGGAACGAGAGCGGGACGTCGAGGTAGCGGTCGGCGATCTGATGCCGAAGCGTCGCCATGTTCGCGGCGGCGGTCATGCCCGCGAAGTAGCGCCGGGTGATGACTCCCGCACTGCGAACGAAGGCGACGACGACGATCGCGATCGCGCCGGCCCAGATCGTGCTGTCCGCAACGTCACCCTTGAACGCGGGAATGATCACGTGGTCGGTGACCCGGCCGAGCACGACCGTTCCGAGCACGGACGTGAGCGCGAACACCGACGAGCCGAGAACCGAAGTCGCGAACGGACCCGGATGCGCCACGATGAACCGGCGCAAGGTTTTGACGCCTCGCCGCCAAAGGCTGCGGTCGACTGTGCTGGACACGTGCGGCTACCTCGTCCCGAACCGGCGGTCAGGCTACCGACAGGCCCGGACAGCCCTCGGGCCGTTTCCCGCCGACGGGAGCGACCCGGCGGGGTCAGAGGCGAACGACGACGCGTCCGGTCGTTGCCCGGTTCTCCATCGCGACGAGGCCGTCCGGCAGCGCCGCGAACGGCAGCTCCATCCCGATCACCGGCCGGACGGCACCGCTCCGCACGAGGTCGAGCAGCTCCTCGTGCACGCGGACCCCGTCACGGTGCGCGGGGAAGTTGAACGTCGTGTCGCGTTTGAACGCGACCGGGTCGTCGACGTACGCGTGACACACACCGACGAGGTCGAAATTCCCGAACAGGACCGGACGGGGGACGATGCCCTCGTCCTCGCTCTCGATGCCCGAGGCAAAGCCGGCGATCACGTGCCGGCCGTTGAACGCCATGCAGCGGAACGTGTTGACGGTGACGGCACCGCCGATCGTGTCGAACGCGACATCGACGCCGCGGCCGCTGGTCGCCGCGAGCACCTCTGCGGCGATATCGCCGGCGCGCGAGTCGATCACGACCGTGGCGCCGAGGTCGTGGCACAGCGACCGCTTCTCGGGCGAACCGGCGGTCGCGATGACGCGGGCACCCGTGTGAACGCCGAGTTGCACCGCGGCCGAACCGGCCCCGCCCGCGGCCGCGTGGACCAGGAGCGTCTCCCCGCCTTTCAGGCGCGCTCGTTCGACGAGCGCGAGGTAGGCGAGATGGAACGGCATGAAGATCCCCGCCGCCGCGGGCTCGGCAAGGTCGTCGGGCATCTCGAACGCCATGGCGGTCGGCGCGGTCACGAACTCGGCGTAGCCGCCGTGCGCGCCACTCGGGATCGCGACGACACGCTTGCCGACCCAATCGCCGCCTCCGGCCCCTGCCGCCTCGACACGTCCGAGCACCTCCATTCCGGGCGTGTACGGAACGGGGACGGGGACCGTCTTGTAGCGACCGTGGATGCCGTCGAGATCGTTGAAGTTCAACGTCACCGACGAGACGCGAATGAGCAACTCACCCGCGCCCGGTGCCGGCGTCTCGACGTCGTCGAGCACGAGCACGTCGGCGGGTGATCCGTAGCGCGTCACTCTCCATGCCTTCATGGCGCGGACGCTACCGGCCTCGGAATGTCCGGCGCGCCGCTACTCGCTGCGTAACACGTCCGCGGGTCGCAGCCGCGCCGCGAGCAGTCCGGGCCCGGCCGCGAGGAGATTCGCGATCAGCACCGCCACCGGTACCGCCGCGACCAGCGCGACGACGGGCGCGACCGTGTTGTCCGGGACCGCGAGACCGTGCGTGAAGCCGCCCCACGCGAGCCGGCCGAGGAGCACGCCGCACGGGAGTCCCACGACGAGCGCGACGACCGCGACGGTCGTGGCCTGCGCCGCGACCGCGGCCATCACCTGCCGGCGCGTGAAGCCGAGGGCGCGCAGCACCGCGAAATCACGGCGGTGGCGACGGACGGACGCGACGAGCAGGTAGCCGACGGCGAGCGTGGCAAGGAATGCGAGCACACCCGCGAGCAGGATCGGTGTCGCGCGCACCCGGGAATAGTTGAGGACGTCGACGGGACGCGCCGCGGTCGTCACCTGGCACTGGTTGTCGAGTCCGCAGAGGTCCGTCGAGACGAGATCGTGCGCGACGCGAGCGACGTCGGCATCGTGGCGCGGTCCGTCGGCGATGCGTACGAGCACGAAGTTGTAGGCGTTCTGGCCCGGATTCAACAAGCCGGCCGCCCGTTCCCGGACTTCGGCCCCGATCCCCAAACCGGTCGGCGTGAAGCTCCCGCGTCCGAAGAACGGGAAGACGGTGCGGCCGACGACCGGCATGGCGACGGGCTTCCCCGCGCCGGGTGCGGAAGCCTGTAGTTGCACGTCCACCGTGTGGCCGACCTGCTGGCGCGCATCGGCGAGTGTCTTCGCGCCGAGCGCGATCTCGCCGGGGCGATCGGGCGCACGCCCGTCGACGACGGTCGGCGACAGCAACGGTCCGCGTCCCGGCGCGACACCGATGGCGGCGACGTCGTGACCGTCGACGGTGATGTCGCCGTGTTCGCCCCACGTCCACGCGGTGACGCCCGGTTCGCGTGCAAGCAGCTTGGCGATCGCAGACGTCGGAATGCCGCTGAACTGCGCGTCGGCGGTCACGTCCCAGGCTTGCCCGTACAGCTTCGGCGTGTCCACGAAGCGCGCCAGATTGACGCCGAAGGTCAGCGCGCCCGCGATCGCGGCGACGGCGACGACTGTGCCCACGAGTGCGCTGCGCGTCGGCAGCGCGGAACGGGCGCGTGCCGGATCGGTGGCGTGGCCGATACCGATCGAGATGCTGGCCGGTGCCCCCGCCCGGCGGGCCGCGTCACCCAAGCTCGAGCGCCGGGCCGGTACGTGGTCGGTTGACGGCAAAGCCGCGGCGGCGCGCCACGCCGGCCATATCGCCACCGCGATCGTCAAGGCGACGATGGCGGCGAAGCCGACCGCGAGCACCGGCCAGTCGAGCGCGATGCCCGGGCTCGGCTCGGCGACGCGCGCCGGCCCGATCGGCATCAGCGGAGATGCGGCGACCGCCACGATGCACGCGACAACCGCTCCGACGACGGCCGTGAGGACGACCTGCGTCAGCACAACGGCTGCGCGCCGGCGACGAACCATGCCGAGGCCCGAAAGCGTCACGTTGTCGCTCGACGCGGCCTGCACTTGACGCGTGACGACCTGGCCGACGGCGACGATCACCGTGATCGCCGTCAGCAACGCGAACAACGCGAGCGCGAGCGCCTGCGGTCGGATCGCGCTCTCGACGCGCGCTGCCTGCTGCGCCTCGTCGGCGGCGAACAGCCCGCCGCCCGTCTGCGGGAACCTACGGGCGACCCTCTGCGCGGCTGCGATGAACGCGGGCTTCGAAGCGCCCGGTTCGAGCGTCACGTAGGCGCCGTCGAACGCGTGAAACTGCGGTCCGAAGCGACGGGCGAACGCGGGACCGGCGAGAAGACTCGGCTGGACGGCGAGCGCGTTGACGGCCACCACACTGTCACGAGTCGTGCCGATGCCGACGACGCGAAGCAGGACGACCGGATCTCGAGCGAGACTCGGCAGCTCCTCGGCCGCACGCGCGACGGCGACACGCACGCTGCTGCCGACGTGCAGCCCGAGCATCCGCGCCGCGTTCCGGTCGGCGACGACCTCGAACGGTGCGGTCGGCTCCGGAAGCCGGCCCGAGGTGAGGCGCGGCTGCTCGACGCGGTACCCAAATGTCTCGTTCGTCGCCGCGTCGACGAGCAACGGCTGGCGGAGGTCGTTCACCGGCGCGGTGCCGTAACCGACGACCGGCGCGACGGCGGCCGCGCCGGAAAGCTTCGCGATGTCGGAATACAGCTGCGCGGTCCCCGTCTCGTCGGGCGAGAGGAGAAGATCCGAACCGTGTGTCGACCGGAGATAGCGCGTGTACGCAGAATCGGTGCGGCGGGCACCGGCGGTGGCGATCATCACCACCGCGCCCGACAGTCCGATCAGGATCGCGAGCAGCACCCAGGCCAGGCGGCGCGCGCGCAGCTGCGTACGTACACAGAACGCCACATCGGCCACACCTGCATTCTCTCCGGCGCCGCGCCGCTCGCGACATCCGGGTACCACCGGCGTCCGGTGTGGTGGCACCACCCGCCAGCCGCCGATCGTTGGAAATGTCGGGTTTGGGGGCGTCAGTGACGCGCGGCGTCGCGCCGGGCGAGCGAATCGATGGTCACCGCCGCAAGAAGGACGAGCGCGGTGACGATGTTACGGGCGGCCGCGCTGTAGCCCTGCAACCCCATGCCATTGTCGATCGCGGCGATCACAAGCCCACCGAGCACGGCGTGCACAGCCTTGCCCCGACCGCCGAAGAGGCTCGTACCCCCGATCACCGCGGCTGCCACCGAATACAGGACGAGGGTGCCACCGTCGAGCGCGGTCGACACCGACTGCAGGCGGGACGCGTACACGATGCCGCCGATACCCGCGGTGAACGACGCGAGCATGAAGCAAATCGTGCGTACCCGCGAGATGCGAATGCCGGCACGGCGGGCGGCTTCCGTATTGCCACCGATCGCGTAGACGTACCGGCCGAATCTCGTACGGCCGAGGAGGAACGTCCATGCCGTGCAAACGCCGAGCACGATCAATACGACGAACGGCACGCCTTTGATCTCGATCAAGCGCCCGCGATTGGTGTTGCAGATCAGCACGAGGATGATGCCGGCTGCCAAGATTCCGACGATTTTCAGGATCGTCAGACTCGCGGGCGGCGCGATCAGTCCCGACGCGCGCCGGCGTGACTCTTGCACCCACATTCGCACACTGACGAAGGCGACGATCGCGATCATCACCAGCCAACTCGCAATCGGAGTGAGATTGCCGCTCGCGAAGTCGTTAATGATGTGGTCGTTGATCGGGAGGCTGCCGCCTGTCCCGAGGATCATGAGCATCACGCCCTGCCACCCGAGGAGTCCGGCGAGCGTGACGACGAACGAGGGCAGCCCGAGGCGGGTGATGATCGTTCCCTGTAGGAGACCGATTCCCGCGCAGACGAGCAGCGCCACGATGATCGCCGCCCACCACGGCCACCCCGTCGACTCCTTCACGAGCTCTGCGGCGACCACACCGCCGATACCACTCACGAAGCCGATGGAAAGGTCGATTTCCCCGAGCAACAGAGCGAACACCTCGCCCATGGCAAGGAGCATGTACACCGAGCCCTGAATCAACAGGTTGACCAGGTTGCCGGCCGAAAGAAACTTCGAGTTCAGAGCCTGGAACAGAATCGAGATCAGGACGAAGCCCGCGACTACCGGAAGCACGCCGCTGTCGCCGGATCGAACCCGTTGGTAGACGATTCGAAAGTAGCCCCGAAGCGTGTCGGGCGACGCCTTGCGTTCGGCCTGCCGCTGGCTCTCGGCCTCGGCGGCCCTCCGCAACTCCGGTTCGTCAGCCGCTACAGGGGCGGGCGGTTCCGGTTCATCAACGCGGGTCATCGCTCGGGCTCCTCCGCCGCCTTGTTGGACGGTGCAGTGCGCGTGGAAACTCCCGATGTCATGAGGTCGACGACGATCTGGCGGTCCATCTCGGACGCTGGGCGAACCGCGACCATCCGACCGAGATGCAACACCGCGATGCGGTCGGCCACTTGGAACACGTCGTTCATATTGTGAGAGATGATGATCACGGCCAGGCCGCGGTCAGCGAGGTTCCGCACGAGGCTCAGCACCATCGCCGTCTGGGCGACGCCGAGCGCGGCGGTCGGCTCGTCCATGATCACGAGCTTCGAATTCCAGAGCACCGCCTTGGCGATCGCGACGGCCTGGCGTTGACCCCCCGAAAGTGACGCGACCTGTTGGCGCACCGACTGAACGGTCGTGACCGCCAGGCTCCTCAACGTCTGCGCGGCCGCCTCTTCCATCGCGTCCTCGGAAAGCGCGAAGTGCTGTACGCGCTCGCGGCCGAGGAACATGTTCTGCGCGATATCGAGGTTGTCGCAGAGTGCGAGATCCTGGTACACGGTCTCGATCCCGAGAGCGGCTGCGTCACGGGGATTGCGAAGGTGCACCGGCCGACCCTGCCAATAGAGCGTCCCCGCGTCGGGAGCGTGGATACCCGCGATGCATTTGATCAACACCGACTTCCCCGCGCCGTTGTCGCCCGCCAGCGCAGTCACTCGACCGGCCGGAATTTCGAGATCGACGTCAGTCAATGCGTGGACCGCACCGAAACTCTTACTGACTCGTTCGAGGCGCAACAGCGGCGCCAGAGCAGACGATCCCTGCTCCGGCGCCGCGGCCGCACCGACATCAGTCACCACGGCGTACGCCGTTGCTCGGAATTGTCGGTGTGCCCTGCTGCGGGATTACTGGATTCCGGCTGCTGTGCAAGCGCTCGCTACCTCCGAAACACACAGTTCCGACACCTTCACGGCGCCATCTTTCACCACCGTGGAGGCCATGTTGTCCTTCGTGACCCAGATCGGTGTCTGGTACGAGGACGAGACGTCGGAATTGTTGCTCGAGTCGTGCGTCTTGGCGTTCACGAGCGATGCGGGCGGCGTCTCGCCGGCGCGGAGGTACAGCGCGATCGCCGCGGCCGCCTGCGCCTCGAGGTAGATCGGCTTGTACACCGTGCCGCATTGGTAGCCCTTCAGGATGTTCTGTAGACCCGACAGCGAGGCATCCTGTCCGGTGGTCGGGAACGTGTTCGCTGGAATCTTGTCCTTCTTCAAGACCGAGATCACGGCGTTGGCGTTGTCGTCGTTCGGCGTCACGACGGCGTTGATGTTCGAGTGCGCGGTGTACTGCTGTTCGAACGTGGTCGCCGCGACCGACGGCGTCCACGTGCCCGCCGGCTCGCCGACCTTCACGTACGCGCCGCTGTCGAACTTCGGCTTCAGGACGCCGTTGTAGCCCTGCGCGAACAACGTTGCGTTGTTGTCGGTCGGGTCCCCGTCCATGATCAAGATGTTCGGCTTGTTCACCTTCCATGCTGCGATGCAGTCAACTTCGCCCTGGCCGATCAACTGGCCGACCTTCACGTTGTCGAAGCTCACGTAGATGCGGTCCGACGGTCCGCCCTTCACCAGTCGGTCGTAGTCGATGACCTTCACGCCCTTCGACTCGGCGTTTCGCTCGATCGCGGCACCGCTGCCCGAGTCGAGCGCGTCGACGAGGAGAACGCTCGCTCCGTTTGTGATGTCGGCCTCGGCCTGCGTCTGCATCGTCGCGGCACTGCCTTGCGCGTTATCGATCTTGAAGTCACTGGTTGACAGGCCGGCGGCCTCGAATGCTTTCGTGAGGTACGGACGGTCGTAACTCTCGTACCGAGCGGACGTCGTGGTGTCCGGAAGCAGGACACCGATGAGGCCCTTGCCTTTGCTCGCGGTGTCCTTCAATTGCGACATCGCCGAGAAGTCGGACGTGAAATCCGAAAGCTTGATTGGCGCCGATGAACTACCTGTCGTCGTCGTCGTCCCCCCGGATCCCGTTGAACTCTTGTTAGAACTCCCGCAGGCACTGGTCGCGAGGACGACTCCCACCGTGACGGCACCGAGTGCCGCCCACTTCGAGACGCGCATGGCGTGAACCCCTTTTTTGATGCGGATTGAGTGACTTTCGCTCTGATACCCATTTCACCGCGCACGATGCGCGGCGAAATAGAGGCCTTCGGCCCGGCCCTGGTCTGCCATCCGGTCAACGATAGTCAGGAGCCTTGACTGTCCTACACCTTGTCGTTATGGTCGAGGCACGACCGACGAGACGCACTGGGCCGACCGAGTCGCCTTCCCCGCGCTGTTGCGCGGCGCCCGATCCACGTACGCGGCAGAGATCCGCAAGGAGCTCAACGAAGCGGATTGCGGCGACCTTCCTCGCAACGGGAGCTTCGTCGTCGGGGCGATCGCGCGGGACGGCTCACCGCTCGGCGACGTGATCGCGCACCTCGGCATCTCCAAACAAGCCGCGGGTCAGCTCGTCGACACGCTCGTCGTGCGCGGCTACCTCGAGCGGCGGCCCGATCCCGACGACCGGCGCCGGCTGACGGTGGCGTTGACGCCGCGGGGCGAGCTCGCGGCCACGGCGGGACGAGACGCGGTCGAGCGCGTCGACGCCCGGCTCGCCGAGAAGGTCGGCGTCGACGACTACGTCCGCACGCGGCGAACGCTCGGCGCGCTGATCGACCTCGCGTGAACGGGTCGGATCGTGACGACGCGCGTCAATCGAGACCCTTTCGGTTCTCGTCCCAGTAGGCCTTGGCGACGGTCGATCGAGCCGCGACGCCCGACTGCTTCCCGCCGTGTTCGCTCACCGCAGTGACGGTCGCGGGACGCCGTAGCAAGCGCGCGCCCGCGTCCGACACCCGTCGGCCGACCGACCCGTCCGCCATTGGCTAGTCGCTCGTCCGAGCCCGGTAACGCCGGAGCGCCGCAGGCACGGTGAAGGCCAGGATGACGCCGCAATAGATGAACGCGGCGGGGATCGGATGGTCGAGCGGCCACGTGTGCTTGACGACGGGCGACAACGGATTGCCGAACAACTCGCGCACTGCGGCGACCATCACGCTGATCGGGTTCCACGACGCGATCCATTGCAACGCCTCGGGCAGGGACGCGATCGGGACGAAGGCGTTGCTCAGGAACGTGAGCGGGAAGACGGCGACGAAACCGACACCCATCACCGCGTCGGGAGAGCGGACCATGAGACCGATCCACGTCCCGACCCAGATCATCGTCGACGAGAACACCAACAACAGCGCGATCGCGGTGGCGATGTGCGCGACGTCGGTGTGCGCCTTCCATCCGACGATCAGACCGGCCCCGAGCAGAACGACGATCGACAGCGCCATGCCCGCGAGCTCGGCGAAGTAGTGCCCGGTCACGTATGCGACCCGACTCGCCGGAAGCGCACGGAAGCGGTCGATCACGCCCTCGGTGAGGTCGGTGGCGATCGCGGTTGCCGGGCCGGTCATGCCGAACGCGAGGGACTGAACCAAGATGCCGGCGATGATGTACTCGCGATAGTTGCCACCGCCGACGTGGATCGCGCCGCCAAACACGTACGCGAACAGCAGCACGAACATCAACGGCTGCAGCGTGACGTCGAGGAGCTTCTCGGGGATTTGGCGGATGTGCTCGACGTTTCGTCCCGCGAACACGAGCGAGTCGCGCCACCAGCTCGCAAGGCGGCCGCGCTCTTCGCTGCGAGTCGTGACGAACATGACGTCGGACCCGGTCGTCGTGACGGCGGTCATCTGGTTGCCTCCTCGGGCACCGTTGCGGGCGCGGTCAAAGTGAGGAAGACGTCATCGAGCGTGACCTCGCGACGATCCAGGTCGACGGGATCGATGCCGGCGGCGTCCAGCGCCCGCATCACGTCGACGAGCCGGACGCCCTCCCGCACGGGAACGGTTGCGACGAGGGCCGCGGCGTCGAAGCCTGCCGGATTCGACGCGAGGTGAGCCGTTGCTCGCGCCACGGCGTCGAATTCGGCCGGCGTCCGCACCGTGACGTCGACGCGGTCGTCGCCGATGTGGGACTTCAGCTCCTCGGGCGTGCCGTGCGCGACGGTGCGCCCGTGGTCGAGCACGACGATGTCGTCAGCAAGGCGGTCCGCCTCCTCGAGGTACTGCGTCGTGAGGATCACGGTGGTTCCCTCGCGCACGAGGTCGCGCAACATGTCCCAGAGCTCGCCGCGACTGCGGGGATCGAGGCCGGTCGTCGGTTCGTCGAGGAACAGCACCGCGGGATCGGCGACGAGGCTCGCCGCGAGGTCGAGGCGTCGGCGCATGCCTCCCGAGAACGTCTTCACGAGCGTGGTTGCGGCATCGGCGAGACCGAAACGCTCCAACAACTCGTCCGCGAGGTCTCGAGCACGTCGTTTGGGAACGTGGTGGAGACGCGCCACCATCACGAGGTTGGCGCGCGCCGTCATCAGTCCGTCGACCGTCGCCTGTTGGCCCGCGACACCGATGGAGCGCCGGACGCCGGACGCGTCGGCGACGACGTCGAGACCGGCGACCGACGCTCGGCCGGTCGTCGGCGCCGACAACGTGGTGAGGATCCGGATCGCCGTGGTCTTGCCCGCGCCGTTGTGACCGAGCAGTCCGAGAACGGTGCCGGGCACCACGTTGAGGTTCAGGTCGCGCAGCGCCCAGAGGTCTCCGTAGCGCTTGCCCAGGTCACGGGTCTGGACGCCGGGCGTCTCGGAAGCCACCGGGGGCACGACCTCGAGGCTGGGGGAAACGGCCGGCAGGGAGGCCAGATTGTTCGTATGCTGTACTCGTTCGTCGTACATAGTACGAACACCTTAGCAGTACACTGTACGCGTGGCAACGGAAAAGTCCTCCCGGCGCTCCGACGAGCGGATGAAGCGCAAGGCCGCCGCGGCCCAGGGACCTGACGCGCTGCGCGACTACATCGTCGACAAGGTCACCGAGAAGGTCGAGCGGAAGTCGGCGCAGGCGGTCGAAAAGGCCGAGCGCCTCGCAGCGAAAGCCACCAAGAAGGCGGAGACGCTCGAGCTCATCGCGTCACATCTCGGCGCGCTCGACGTGTGGACGCGAGTCGAACCCGCGGCGCGCCGGCCGCGCTACACGCGCGACGAGATCGCCAGGGCGGCGGTACGCATCGCCGACCGCGAGGGCTTCGACGCGCTGTCGATGCGGCGGCTCGCGACCGCGCTCGACGCCGGAACCATGACGCTCTATCACTACGTCCGCACGAAGGACGAGCTGCTCACGCTCGTGCTCGACCAGATCATGGGTGAGGTCGTCATCCCCGCCGACGACGAGATCCCGTCCGACTGGAGAGCCGCGCTGCACATGATCGCGGAACGGTCGCGCGCGTCGCTCGAGCGGCACCCGTGGATCCTCGACATGATGGACGACCCGCCGATCGGACCGAACAGCTTGCGCCACTTCGATCAGACGCTGCAGGCCGTTTCGACGCTGCCCGTCAGCCTCACTGAGAAGCTCGACATCGTCGCGACCGTCGACGAATACGTCTTCGGGTTCTGCCTCCAGCAGCGCAACAACGTGCACGCTTCCGACACCGGTTCGGACGCCGGCATGATCGACTACGTCGACGGGCTGCTCGAACGAGGCGAGTATCCGCACCTGCGCGCGATTGCGAACGAGATCGGTGTTGCCGCCGCGTGGAAGCAGATCGCCGCGCACATGCGCGACACCACGCGCTTCGCGCGCAACCTCGACCGGCTGCTCGACGGGATCGAGGCCGGGCTCGCCGACCGGTGATCCGCGCCGGCGCGCTCAGGGCTTGACGAACCGGGAGACGAATTCGAGCGAGCGCTGCGCGACGTCGCGCCAGCCGTGATCGATCGTCAGCGAATGACCGCGGCCTGGCATCTTCACGATCTCGGTCGCGCTCTTGTTCCGACGCTGCTTCTTGTACGACGCGTTCGCGATCGACCACGGCACGACGTGATCGCGTTCACCGGCGAGGATCAGCAGTGGACCGCGCGCCGGGCTCTTCGACTTCACCTTGACCTCGGTCCACGGGTTCAGGTTCGCCGTCGCGGCCTGGAATAGTGGCACGCCGGACCCGGGGACGGCATACGTGTTGTAGAGCTCTTGCGCTTCGTCATCGGTGACCGCGTTGGCGAAGCTGTAGCGGAACTGCTCGTACGTCAACGGCACGGCCCGGTTGTGATTCGCCGGATTGCCGAGGACCGGTGAGGCCGATTTCAACGAGGAGATCGGCAGCGGCAGGACGCCGCGGAACGGAGCCGGGCTGATCGCCACCGTCGCGTCGGAGACACCGCGCCCCGCGAGGATCTGGGCAAGGAGGCCGCCGAAGGAATGACCGATGAGCACCGGACGCGTCTGTAGCCGGCCCACGACGTCCTCGAAATGGTCCGCGATCTGGCCAACCGACTTGTGCGCCAGCACCTCGGGGTGCGCGTTCGCTTCCGCGACCGTGTTGGGATCATCGGGCCAGCCGGGCGAAAGCGTCGCGTACCCGGCGCTCTCGAACATCGAGCGCCAGCGATTCCAGCTCATCGGCAACAGCCACAAACCGTGGATGAACACAACAGGCGGACGACCCGACGCGTTCGCTTCATCGATCTGGCCGGCTTCGTAATCCGTTATCTCGGCCACGGCGCGCTCCTTCTTCGGGTGTACGCCGACACTACCGACGAGCCCGCGGCGACCGTCACGCGACGGTCGCGTACCGCTACTCGCGGTTCGGCCAGAGGTCGACGGGGCCGCCGATGTAGCCGCCGGCGGCGCGCATCTGCTCGCCCCACGGGCGCAGCGCGGTGACGACGACGTCGACGTCGTCGCCGAGCGCGGCGATCGCGGGTGTCATGGCGCGGTCGGTCGCCCCCTCCATGTCTTCGCGGGCGCGGCGCCCCGGCGCGGTGAGAGCGTCACCCTTGATCCATCCTCGCTCGCCGAGACGGGATTGCGCCTCGTCGAGCTCGGTGTCATTCCAGCCGCGTGTGCGGATGTACGTACGCGGCGGGAGGCCCATGTACAGCTCGGTGAGCAATCCGATCTCGATCGCGTCGACGCCCGCCGACGACCACGCGCAGACGTGCGCGTCGCCGCGGTATTCGCGCAACATGTCGCCGAGATGGAACAGGCGCGTCCAGGCGTCGGCGGGATCGTCCCACTGCGCGCGCAGACCGGCGAACAGCGGCCGTCCGGGTTCGGCGAGCGGCTCGACCGCGCGCTCGAGCAGCCCGGCGACGCGCGCCACGTCCTCGCTCCCCGGACCGCACACGCGCTCCAGCTGCGCGACCGCGCCGGCGCGGCGCGCGGCGAAGATCGTCGGCGCGTCGGTTCGGGTCCAACCGAACCGGACCCCGGGCACGACGACAGCTGGCTTGAACCCACCGAACGCGGATGCGACGACCTCGGGCTCGACCTGGCCGAGCAACGATCCGCGGCTCGTGAAGTACGCGGGCCCGTCGGGCGCGGCGACGCCGTTCCCGAACGTCGCCGGACTGGGCGAGAACCCGAGTTTTTCGTACGCGGCGTGGCACTCGGGCGAGAAGAACACCTGACCGATCACCGGCTCGAGCGTCGCCGCCAGCGTGCGCGCGCGTTTGCGGAAGAGGTCTTCGTCGATCGTCGCGTGAGCCATGGCGCGAGTCTCGCTCGCGTTCGCCGGCCGCTGCCACCGCTGACACCCGTGGGCGGCGGCCATCGGCGCGAACCTACGCTGCGCGCATGACCGACGACCTCGCCTCGCTCGACGCAACCGCGCAAGCCGCCCTCGTCGCCTCGGGTGAAGCGTCCGCAACCGAACTCGTCGAGGCCGCGATCGGGCGAATCGAACGCATCGACGAACGCATCAACGCGGTAATACACCGGCGCTTCGATGACGCATGCGCAGAGGCGGGCCGCGCCTCCGGACCGTTTGCAGGAGTTCCCTTTCTCGTGAAGGACGCGGTGTGCCACACCGCAGGCGACCCGTACCACGCGGGGATGCGTGCGCTGAAGGATGCGGGCTGGGTCGAGCGCGAAGACACATGGCTCGCGCGCCGCTTCCGCGATGCCGGCTTCGTGTTCGTCGGCAAGACGAACACGCCCGAGCTCGCGACCAGCTGCACGACCGAACCGCTTGCGTACGGGCCGACGCACAACCCGTGGGACCACACGCGCAGCCCGGGCGGCTCCAGCGGTGGATCCGCGGCCGCGGTCGCCGCGGGCCTCGTGCCGGTCGCGCACGGCAACGACATGGGCGGATCCATCCGGTTCCCCGCGAGCATGTGCGGCATCGTCGGACTCAAGCCCACGCGTGCCCGCACCACGCTCGGGCCCGACTTCGGCGAGTACTGGGGGCCGCTCACACACGAGTTCGTGTTGACCCGCTCGGTGCGCGACACCGCGGCCGTGCTCGACGCGGTCGCGGGCCCGGGCGCCGGCGATCCGTACACGGCGCCCGCGCCGAGCCGGCCGTACCTGAACGAGATCGGAGCGCCGGTCGAACGCCTGCGCATCGGTTACCAGACGCAGACGCCGGCCGGCTCCCCGTCACATCCCGACGTCGTGCGCGCGGTCGAGGAGACGGCGCGGCTGCTGTCGGAGCTCGGCCACGAAGTGGAGAGCGCGAACGTCGCCGGTCTCGACGCGTCGTACAACGAGGCCTACGTCACTGTTCTCGGCAGCGCGGTCGCGCGCGACGTCGCGCGGTGGAGCGAACGTCTCGGCCACGACATCACCGACGAGCTCGAACCGAGCAACGCGTTCTTCGCGGCGATGGGAAACGCCTACACGAGCGTCGACTACATCGGCGGGATCGAGGTCATGCAGGCATGGAGCCGCCGCGTCGCGACGTGGTGGGACGACCACGACATCCTCGTCGTGCCCACGAGTCCCGAGCCGCCGGTGCCCCTCGGCGAGCTCGCGCCCGACAAGCTCGACCCCGCGGTCGGCGCCCGCATGGGCCACCTCGTCAGCTTCTGCGCGCCGTTCGACGTGACCGGCCAGCCGGGAATCTCGCTTCCGCTGCACTTCAACGACGAAGGATCGCCGATCGGCGTGCAGCTCGTCGGCGCCTACGGCCGGGAGGACGTCCTGCTCCGGGTCTCGGCGCAGCTCGAGGAGGCGCGACCCTGGTGCGATCGGCGGCCGCCGATCCACGCGTAGGACTACTTGTTCGCCATCGCCCCGAGGCCGGCGACCATCACCACGAACCCGATGATGAGATACATGACGGTGCGCGCCAGCGGCGCCTGCGCCAGGTCGTTCGACTTCGCGCGTCCGTAGCCGCGCACCGGACTGCCCGGTCGGTTGCGAGCGACGCTGCGGTTCTTCGCCCGCTGCGCGTCGGAGCGCCGGCGGAAGAGTGCGATCGCGTTGCCGACGAACAGGGCCGCGCCGATCGCCGCGACGAGCTCGCGGAGCACTTCGTCGTAGAAGCTTCCCGACGACGCGAGCATCCACAACATCACCTTCGGAGGCTATCCGGGGTCCCCGGCCGTTCCCGGAGCGGGCGTGACAGACTCGTCCCGTGCGGTTGCTCGTCGCCCGGTGTTCGGTCACGTACGACGGCCGGCTCGGCGCCCGCCTCGCACCGGCTGTTCGACTCGTGTTGTGCAAGGCCGACGGTTCGATCGCGGTGCACTCCGACTCGAAGGCGTACAAGCCGCTCAACTGGATGAGCCCGCCGTGCGTGATCACCGAAGCCGACGACAAGATCGTCGCGCGGACGCCGAAAGGCGAGACGCTGACCATCGAGTTGCACGACGTGCTCCACGACACGGTCATCGATCTCGGCGAAGACGCCGGGCTCGTGAAGGACGGCGTCGAGGCCGAGCTGCAGCGGCTCATCGCGGCGCGTGTCGCGGCGCTACGCGACGACCTCACCCTCGTGCGCCGCGAGTTCCCGACGGACATCGGCCCGATCGACCTGCTGTGTCGAGACGGCGACGGACGGGCCGTGGTCGTCGAGGTGAAACGCGTCGGCGAGATCGCCGGCGTCGACCAGCTCCTCCGCTACCAGGAACGCCTCGACCGCGACCCGCAGTTCGCGCCGACGCTCGGCATGTTCGTCGCGCAGCAGATCAAGCCCCAGGCCAAGGTCTACGCCGAGAGCAAGGGCGTGGCCTGGGTCGAGATCGACCTCGATCGCTTGCGGGGCGACCTCGACCCCGACCTCACGTTGTTCTGACCCGCGCCGATTGAGACGTCGTGCGCGCCGCTTTGCTCCTCCAGTGTCCCGATACCGGTGGCATCGTCGCGGCGGTCGGCGCGTTCGTCGCGGAATCGGGCGGCAACATCGTCGAGGCCGACCAGCACTCCGATCCGGCCGCCGGGCTGTTCCTCCAGCGCGTCGAGTTCGACGCCGACGCGACGCGCACCGATCTCGCAACCGCGTTCGAGCCCATCGCGGCGCGCTTCGGCATGCGCTGGGGCGTGTACGACCTGGGCACGCGCCCGCGCGTCGCCGTCCTCGTGTCGCGCCAGGGACACTGCCTCGCCGATCTCCTCGTGCGCTTCGACCTGGGCGAGATCCCGGGCGCGGTGGTCGTCGTCGCGTCGAATCACGACACGCATCACGACCTCGTGGGCAGGTTCGGCATTCCGTTCCACGCGCTCCCGGTGGTGGGTGACGACCGCGACGCGCAGGCCCGGGCCGTTGACGAGCTCCTCGATGCGAGCGAACCGGATGTCGTCGTGCTCGCGCGGTACATGCTCATTCTCCCGCCGTGGTTGGTTGATCGCCGGCCGGAACAGATGATCAACATCCACCATTCGTTCCTGCCGTCGTTCGCGGGCGCGCGCCCCTATCTGCAGGCCCACGAACGGGGCGTGAAGGTGATCGGGGCGACCGCGCACTACGTCACCGCCGAGCTCGACGAGGGCCCGATCATCGCCCAACAGGTGATGCCCGTCTCCCATCGCGACGACCCGGCGCGTCTCGAACGGCGGGGCCGCGACCTTGAAGCCGTCGTGCTGGCCGAAGCGTTGCGGCTGCACCTCGAACACCGGGTCATCGTCTACGGCCGCCGAACCGCCGTTTTCGATTAGCCCTTTTCGATGAGCCCTTGTCGCTCGCCGAGCTTCTACTCGCGGGCCGCGTTCTCGAACGAAGTGTAATCGCCGTGGAAGACGAGCTTGGTTGCGCCGACGGGACCGTTGCGGTGCTTGGCGACAATGATCTCGGCCAGGCCGCGCTGATCGGATTCGGGGTTGTAGTACTCGTCGCGGTAGATGAAGAGCACCACGTCGGCATCCTGCTCGATGCTGTTGTGCACGACGACGTCGCCGGCCACGAAGTTGTGCGTTCCGGGAACGGTTGCGTCGTAGACGGCTTCTTCACCGCGTGCTTCGATCGCCACGATCTCGTCCCAGAGGACGTCGCTGGCGCCGAGATCGGCGAGATACTGGTCGGGTAGCGCGTCGGCGATCCGAGACATCAGCGAACGCGACACGCCCTGGGCGTACACGCGGTGCCGACCACCGTCGGCCTCACCGAGGCGCTCGATGAGATCGTGCGCGCGCAGGGACCCGTTGACGAGCAGACCCTTCTGTTCGATGTAGTCCCAGACTTCACGCGGGATCGCGTCGAGGCGCGGGTCGACCGCCGGGCCGGAGCGTCGCGACGCAGCGACGTGCATCCCCGGCGCGAGGTCTTCGAGGTGCACCCAGCCGCCGAGTGTGAGGAACGGGTGGTTCGCACTTGCGGTCACCGTGCGCCCGGATGCGAGCTGCAGCTCGAACACCTGCTTGGTCCCACTACAGAACACGTGTGACATGAGACCGGGAACGAGTCGTAGCCGCTCGTCGAGGGTGAGCACCTCGACGTCGCGCGCGTCGCGCTCGAGCAGCGCACCCATGGTTTCGACCGAGCCGTCGGCGAGGGCGATCGGCGTGTCGGCGACGAGACAGCCGGACTCCCGCAGGTCGGCGAGCATCGGCCGCTTGTCCTGGCGATATTCGAGCTGCCGGTTGAGCTGCGACAGCGTGACGACCGGCGCCTCGAGCTCGCGGGCGAGGATCTTCAAGCCACGCGAGAGCTCCGACACCTCGACCTGCCGGCTCTCGGAACGGCCGGGCGTCGACATCAGCTGCAGATAGTCGACGACGATGAGCCCGAGGTCGCCGTAGCGCGCCTTGATCCGCCGCGCCTTGGCGCGCATCTCCATCACCGTGCAGTGCGGGTTGTCGTCGATGAAGAACGGCGCTTCGGCCAGGCGGCCGATGGCGTGGCTCACGCGCGGCCATTCGTGTTCCGAGAGCTTGCCCGTCTGCAACTTGCGCGACGAGACCCGCGCCTCCGACGCGAGCAGCCGCTTCGTGAGCTCGAGGTATCCCATCTCCATACTGAAGAAGAGGACCGGCTTCTTCACGTGCACGGCGACGTGTTGCGCGATACCGAGTGCGAGCGACGTCTTCCCCTGGCCGGGACGCGCGGCGACGATCGTCAGCGTCGACGGTTGCATCCCGAGCAACAGCGCATCGAGGTCGTGGTAGCCGGTCGCGGTTCCGACGATGTCGCCCTCGCGGTCGTACAGCGCGTTCAGCTGGTCGAGCGTCTCTTCGAGGGCGGGGCGCAGCTCCTTGATCGTCTCCGCGATCCGGCGCTCCGCGACCTCGAAGATCGCGGCCTCGGCCCGGTCGAGCGTGTCGTCGACCGCGTCGTCGGCCGCGTACGCCATCTCCTGAATGCCGCCCGCCGTTTCGATCAGCCGCCGCAGCATCGCGAGCTGCCCGACGATCTGCGCGTAGTGCTGCGCGTTCGCCGAGGCGGGCGTGGACGCCTGGATGCGCAGGAGCGTCTGGCGACCGCCGAGCTGTTCGAGTTGCGAGGTGCGGCGGAGCTCCTCGGCGACGGTCACCGGATCGACGGGCTCACCGCGATGATGCAGGCCGTACGCCGCCTCGAAGATCGCGCCGTGAGCCGGCTTGTAGAAGTCGGCGGGTTCGAGCCTCGCTTCGACCGCGGCGGTGATCGCCTCGCGGCTCAGCATCATCGCCCCGAGCAGCGACTCCTCGGCTTCGAGGTTGTGCGGCGGGATCCGGGGTGCGGCGGTACGACGGCGAGCATCCTCTATCGAGACCATTCGCCGCTCACTCCTCTCCGCCGGGAGGGGGACCTTCGCACGCGTTGCCTGTGAGGTGTAAGAGGACAACGCTGTGAATTTGTGGAACACGGATGGGGAAATCCGCCCGGTCCACAGTCCTGTGGACAACTCGCCGTCGTGACGCCGTCACCCGTGCTCGTCCCGGAGCGCGATCCGCGGCGGGAATCGCCGCAGGCACCGGGATGACAGGCATCCGTCAGCCGGCGCCGAACTGCACGACGAAGACGCCCGCCGAGGCGCCGCACACCCGATCTGCCTGTGGACAACCGCGGCTTTCCACAAAGACCTGCCCACGACGACGTCCGTTTCGGCGAGTTCCACGATTGTGATTGTCGCCGATCGGTGCGACACCGCCGGGGACGCTCGCGGGCGCGCGGCGGGCGCCGCGGATCAGCCCGCGGATTCCACCTCGACGTGCAGCGTCGCCAGGACGTCGGGGTGAAGCCGCACCTGCACGTCGACGCCGCCGAGCTCCTTCAAGGGCTCGTCGAGATCGATCCTGCGCCGATCGATCTCGGCACCGGTCTGCTTCTGCACCGCTTCGGCGATGTCCACCGACGTGACCGACCCGAACAGCCGCCCCTCTCCGCCGGCGCGCGCCTTGATGGTGATCGTGCGGCCCTCGAACTGCTCGGCGAGCGTCTGAGCCGCCTCGCGTTCGCGCGTCTCGCGCACCTCACGGTTGCGCCGCATCGCATCGGCCTGCTTCTGATTGCCCGCCGTTGCCTTGAGGGCCAGTCCGCGCGGAACGAGGTAGTTGCGCGCGTATCCGTCGGCGACGTCGACGAGGTCGCCCTTCTTGCCCAGATTCTCGACGTCGTCGCGAAGCACGATCCTCATCTGGACTCGACCTCCGAACTCGTACGACCTGTCATTCCTCGTCGCCCTCGCCGACGAGGGCGACGCCCGTCTCCTCACCGACATCGCCGCCGGTCGCCGCGTCTTCGACGCCGGCCGCCTCGAGCTCGTCGGTCGCCTCGGTCTCGTCGGCCGCCAGGTCGCGCAGCTCGCCGTCGCGATCGCCGCGTTCACGGTCGCGATCGCGGTCGCGCCGGCCCTTCGACCGCTGCGTCACCTGCCGCACGCTGTAGGGCAGAAGCGCCATCTCGCGCGCGATGCGGATCGCGCGGGCGACCGCGACCTGCTGTTGTTGCGTGTTGCCGGTGACACGACGGGCGCGGATCTTGGCGCGCTCCGACATGAACCGCCGCAGCAGGTTCACGTCCTTGTAATCGATCCAGTCGACGCTCTCGGTGATGAGGATCGACGTCTTCTTCTTGATCGGGCGCCGTTCCTTGCCGGGCGGCGCCTTCTTCTCTCTGCGTTGTGCCATTCGAATATCCCTGGATCAGAACGGCTCTTCGCCGTAGTCGTCGTAGTTCTCGGTCGGAGTCGTGGCGCGGCGGGGCGCGCCGCCACCGCCGCCACCGCCACCGCCGCCACCGCCGCCGTCGCCCGGCCCGCTGCGTTCGACCTTGTGGATCTCGGCGGTCGCGAAGCGCAGGCTCGGCGCGACGTCGTCCGCGACGATCTCCACGATCGAGCGCTTCTCGCCGCTCTCGGTCTCCCAGCTCCGCTGCTCGAGCCGGCCGCTCACCACGACGCGCGATCCCTTGGTGAGGGACGCGCCGACGTTCTCGGCGAGCTGTCGCCACGCGACGACGTTGAAGAAGCTGGTCTGCTCCTCCCACTCCTGGCTCTGCTGGTTGCGCCACGAGCGGTTCACGGCCACACCGAAGGTGACCTTCGAGACGCCGCTCGGCGTGTAACGCATCTCCGGGTCGCGTGTGATGTTCCCCGAGATCGTGATGCTGTTGGCATCGCTTGCCATGTCGCTACTCCCTATGCCGGTTGTCCACCGACGGCGCCCGCAGCCTGCGGAGGTCCGTAGACCTTCTCCGGGATGCGCAACACCATGTGGCGGATCACTTCGTCTGCCAGGGAGAGTGTCCGGTGCAACTCCTCCATCGCCTCCGGTTCAGCACGGGCCTGGAGGACGACGTAATAGCCGTCGGCCTTGTGCTTGATCTCGTAGGCGAGACGGCGCTTGCCCCAGAAGTCGACGTGGCCGCGCTCGGCGCCCTTCGACTCGATGAGTTGGAGCCACCGCTCGACCGCAGCCCGGATCGTCTCCTCTTCCAGGTCCGCGTCGATGATGATCATGACTTCGTACGGACGCGTCATGCGCCGGTACCTCCTTCGGACCGCACGGCCCAGCCGCTGCGGGCCCCGTTGCCCGCCGGAGACCGGCGCCGCGGGGGCAGGATCTCGGTTGTTGAACCGGTGGAAGCTAGCAGATCGCCTCGGCACGGCCTATCGGGAGCAGACGCTACAAGAGGGGTGCGACAGTGTCACCGGCCTACGCCGCGCAGGCGCCGAGGGTGCCCGTCGCATTGACCGACCCCGCAGAAGCCGGCCGCTCGAGCGAATACCGGTAGCGACCGTCGCTCGCGTACTCGGGGCACGTCGCATCGGTACCGTTCGGGCACGGCGTCATCTGCGTCGAGTCGACAGGACGCCCGTGCGAGTCGAAGAACGTGATCGCAAGCGGCATTGGCGTGCCCGCCATCGTGTAGCGCGCGGTCGTGTTGACCGCATTCACGAACAGCATCCCGGCGTAAGGACCGAGCGACGTGACCCCGCGCAGTCCCTGCGTGCGTTGGTCTGGAGTCGACGCGACCAGCACGCGCAGACAGTCGCCGCCGACGGCGACACGTGCCTCGGAGAAGTCGGAGAACGGAGCGACCGCGGGCGTCGTCGACGCGAACGCGAGCGCGCCGGTGCCGTTCTCGCCACCGCGGACTCGCGCGACGAGGAAGACCAACCCGGCGAGCGAGCACAAGACGACGACGGCCGCCACCGCCTTGCGCTCGCGCACCGGTCCGCTACTGCGCGAGCTCGGGCTCGGTCGCGCCGCCGTAGAGGCCGAGCGCGTCGGCCATCTGGTCGGTCATGTGGTACGTCTCGGCACTGGCCGGATACGCGCCGGCGCGAACGTCCGCGCAGAACTGCTCGATCGCCTCGGTCGCGAGCAGCTCCATCGACGCGTATGCGCGCACGAACTTCGGCGCGCGATGGTCGGGGCCGGCGAACCCGAGCAGGTCGTGCCACACGAGAACCTGACCGTCGCAGTGCCGGCCGGCGCCGATCCCGATCGTCGGGATACCGACCTGCTCGGTGATGATGCGGGCAACCGCGTCGGGCACGCACTCGAGCACGATCGCGAAGCAACCGGCATCGGCGAGCGCGCACGCGTCGTCGGCGAGGGCCTTGGCCGCGTCGAGCTCCTTGCCCTGGACCTTGAAACCGCCGAGCGCATGGATCGACTGCGGCGTGAGTCCGATGTGGCCCATCACGGGGATCTCGGCGTCGAGAATCGCATGCACCGCGTCGATCCGCTTGCGGCCGCCTTCGAGCTTCACCGCACCGGCGCCGGCGCGCACGAGCGTCGCGGCGTTGTGCACGGTCTCGGCGGTGCTCACGTGGTAGCTGAGCCACGGGAGGTCGGCCACGACCAACGCGTTCGGCCGTGTGCGCGCGACCGCGCCGACGTGACGCGCCATGTCGTCGGTCGTCACCTGCAGCGTGTCGTCGTAGCCGAGCACGACCATCGCGACGGAGTCGCCGACGAGGATCAGGTCGGCGCCCGCGCCGTCGACGGTGCGGGCCGACGGCGCGTCGTAAGCCGTGACCATCACGAGAGGGACTTCGCCGCCCTTGCGGGCTGCGACTGCGGGCGCGGTCATCTTGCGCGCCGAGCTTGCGGTCATCTCCGCTCACCTCCACCGTCCAGGGCACACGCGGCTCCCGGCGGTCCCCAGAGGGTACCGGCGACCCGCGCCGCTTCACCAGTGGGTGCGCTGTACGGACGCGGGCCGGCGAACGAGAATGCGCGCGTGGTCGCACACGCCTGCGAGAACTGCGGGATCCCGGACGACGAGCTCGTCCTGGTCCGTCGCGTCTACGTCGTCCCGCCGTCGTGGGACACGCCCGGGTCGCAGACAGTCATCGCCGAACCCGAGCTCTGGTGCATCTCGTGCATCTCGCAGTATCCGTGCGAAATCGTCGACGACTGAGGCCGCCGGTCAGCTCGCGTGCAGCCGCCCGTGCAGCGATTGGCGCCGGAGGTGGTTCCAGCGGCAGTCGATGCAGACCTCGACGTCGTAACACGCGAACTCGTCGCACGTGGCGCCGAGCTTGCGCAGCTCGGCCTCGGTGCTGATCGCGCGCCCGTTGGCCTGTTTCAGCTTCTCGCCGTAGACGTAGGTGACGAGCCGCATGTTCGTGGCGCCGCACACCGGACACTCGTCGTCGACGTCGGTGCCGATGAACTGCGCGGCCCGGACGAGCTCGGGATGGGCGTCGCACACGTCAAGGCGGGTCAGCGTCCCCCGACGGAAGTCGCGCAGCACGGCCCTCCGGGCCAGCGCGTAGTCGGTGACGCTCTGCATCGCCCGAAAGTGTAGGTGCGGGTGGGCGCCCGTCGAACGGTCGCCCGAGCCGGAAAGCGCCGCGCCGGGATCAACCACAACCGCCTCACAGGCCTCGGAGAACCACACTCCACCCCGGTGGTTCGCCGGGTGTTTGTATCGATATATCGATCCGATATATCATCTGACACATGTTGGAGCTCGCAGTCCTGGGGTTGCTCGCCGAGCAGCCGCGCCACGGCTACGAGCTGAAGAAGCGGCTGTCCGAGACTCTCGGACCGCTGTGGGGCATCTCGTTCGGGTCGCTCTACCCGGCGCTACGCCGCCTCGAGCGGGAGGGCGCCATCGAGGAGGTCGCCGATTCGGCCGGCACGCCGGCTCCCGCGACCTTCGTCCCGACCGGTTCGCTGAAGGGCGACCTCGCCGCCGCGCGCATGCGCCTGCGGGCCCGCCCTACCCGCCGGACGCGCCGGGCCTACGCGATCACCGAGCGCGGACGGGAGATGTTCACCGAGCTGTTGACCGCCGAGACCGACGACGACGAGCGGGCGTTCGCCGTGAAGTTGCTCTTCTGCGGCCACCTCGAGCCCGCGGCGCGACTCGCGTTCTTGGAACGCAGGCGGGCGCAGCTCAACCAACGACTGGTCGCCGAGCGCAAGCCGGCGACCCGCGCCATCGACCGGTACTCCCGATCGCTCCTCGAGCACCGGGCCCGGTCCACCCAAAACGATCTCGACTGGATCGCCGAGCTCATCGCGCAGGAGCGCGCCGAGCACGACGGCGACCGAACCGAAGGAGCTACGGCATGAGCGAGCGTCAGGAGGCGGGTATCCCGCCGAGCAGCGAGCGGGGCCCGAGCGTCCCGGCGCCGAAGGCGCCAGGAGCGGACGCCACGACCGAGCGAAAGATCTCGCTTTCCACTGTCCGGGTTGCCATCGCGGGCGTGGGCAACTGCGCCAGCAGCCTGGTGCAGGGCGTGCAGTTCTACCGCGACGCCGACCCGAACGAGCTGGTACCGGGCCTGATGCACGTCGAGCTGGCCGGTTACCACGTCGGCGACATCGAGTTCGTCGCCGCGTTCGACGTCGACGCCGACAAGGTGGGCCTCGACCTCGGCAAGGCGATCTTTACGAGCATCAACAACACGATCAAGTTCGCCGAGGTGCCCGAGCTCGGCGTGCTCGTACAGCGGGGCCCGACGTTCGACGGCCTCGGCAAGTACTACCGCGAGGTCGTCGAGGAGTCGCCGGCCGAGCCGGTCGACGTCGCCCAGGCGCTGCGTGACGCGCGCGCCGACGTACTCGTCTCGTACCTCCCAGTCGGCAGCGAGGACGCGCAGCGGTACTACGCGCAGGCTGCGCTCGACGCCGGTGTCGCCTTCGTCAACGCGATCCCGGTGTTCATCGCGAGCAACCCCGAGTGGGCGAAGAAGTTCGAGGACGCCGGCGTGCCGATCATCGGCGACGACATCAAGAGTCAGGTCGGCGCGACGATCACGCACCGCCTGCTCGCCCGCCTGTTCGAGGACCGCGGTCTCGCGATCGACAACACGTACCAGCTGAACTTCGGCGGCAACATGGACTTCAAGAACATGCTCGAGCGCGAGCGGCTGTTGTCCAAGAAGGTCAGCAAGACGCAGTCGGTCACGAGCCAGATCGACCAGGGAATCAGCACCGACCACGTGCACATCGGCCCGTCGGACCACGTGCCGTGGCTGAACGACCGGAAGTGGGCCTACATCCGGATGGAGGGCCGCAACTTCGGCGACGTGCCGCTCAACATCGAGCTGAAGCTCGAGGTCTGGGACTCCCCGAACTCGGCCGGCGTGATCATCGACGCGGTTCGCTGCGCGAAGGTCGCGCTCGACCGCGGAATCGGTGGTCCGCTGCTCGGCCCGTCGGCGTACTTCATGAAGTCGCCGCCGGTTCAGTACCACGACGACGAAGCGCACCGGATGGTCGAGGAGTTCGCTTCCGGCGCGTAGCCCCGCCGAGGGACCAGAATGCGCACATGACGAATCGTCGTGCGCGGGCGGCACTCGGATCGAAGGAACGCGGGCGGTGAACGCCGAGGTGTGGGACCGCGTCGCGGCACGGGATCGATCGGGTGGGGTCACGCCCGACGTCGTCTCGTACGCACCGGGCGGTCCGACCGAAGCCGATCTCCGTCTGCTCGGCGATGTCGACGGCAAGCGCGTTCTCGACATCGGAACCGGGAGCGGCGCCAACGCGGTGGCACTCGCACGCCAGGGCGCGCACGTCATCGCGATCGACCGCTCCGACGCGCAACTCGCCAGGGCGCGGAAGCTCGCGACCGCAACCGAGGTACGGGTCGAGTGGCACGAGTGCGACGCCGCCGACCTCGCGTTCTTGCGGGCAGACTCCATCGACCTCGTCCTCGCCGCGGGCGTGGTCGGCGAGGTGGAGGACCTCGACCGGCTGCTACGTCAGGTGCACCGCGTCCTGCGGCCGGGCGCCCCGTTCGTGTTCTCCTACGACCACCCGATGGCGCTCGCGGTCGGCCGGGAGGGTGCGACGCCGGGCGCGCTGCCGCTCGGCACGCTCGAGGTCCGCCGTTCCTACTTCGACGCGCAGCCGGTCGAGACCGAATACGAGGGCGAGCGAATCCGCGTGTGGCCGCGAACGATCGCCGAGGTCTACTCCTCGTTGCACCGGGCCGGTTACCGCGTCGAGCAACTCCTCGAACCCGAGGCGGTCACGTCGACCGATCCGGGTCCCGACATCCCGCGCGTCATCGTGTGGCGCGCCCGCAAAGAAGGCGTCTGACTAACCCGCGGGCTCGATGCCGCGCGCCCGCGCCCATGCCGCGAGGCGCGCGTACGCGTCGTCCTCACCGAGCGGGCCCTCCTCGAGCCGCAGCTCGAGCAGGAACTCGAGCGCCTCTCCCACGATCCGACCCGGCGCGACGCCGAGGAACTTCATCACCTCGTCGCCGTCGAGGTCGGGTCGGATCCGCGAGAGCTCTTCTTGCTCCCGAAGCTCGGCGATGCGCGCTTCCAACTCGTCCATCCGCCGGCCCAGCGCGGCAGCCTTGCGTGCGTCGCGCGTCGTGCAGTCGCACCGGGTCAGCTCGTTCAGATCGTCGAGCAGCGGACCCGCGTCACGCACATATCGCCGCACCGCGCTGTCGGTCCAGCCCATACGGTACGTGTGGAATCGCAAGTGCAACTCCACGAGCCGGGAGACGTCGTCGACGAGCTCGTTCGGATAGCGCAACGCCAGCATCCGCTCGCGAGCCATGCGGGCGCCGACGACCTCGTGATGGTGGAACGTGACCCCCTGCGGGCCGTAACCGCGCGTGCGCGGCTTGCCGACGTCGTGCAACAGCGCCGCCAGACGGATCCGCAGGCGCGGCGACGTCTTCCCGACCACGGCGATGGTGTGCGCGAGCACGTCCTTGTGCCGGTGGATCGGATCCTGCTCGAGCCGCATCGCGTTCAGCTCGGGCAAGAAGTCGTCCGCGAGGCCCGTCCGAGCCGACAACCACAGACCCGACGACGGATCGTCGGCGACGAGGAGCTTCGAGAGCTCGTCGCGGATCCGTTCCGCGCTGACGATCTTCAGGCGCTCGTGCATGTGCTCGATCGCAGCGACGAGCGCGGGGTCCGGCTCGAACCCGAGCGTCGTCACGAAGCGCGCGGCGCGGAGCATCCGCAGCGGGTCGTCCTCGAACGACACCTCGGGTGCCAGGGGTGTGCGCAAGCGGCGCGCCGCGAGGTCGGCGAGGCCGCCGAACGGATCGACGAGCTGCGGCCCGTTGCCGTTCGCCTGGTCGAGGGCGATCGCGAGCGCATTCACGGTGAAGTCGCGACGCGACAGGTCGGTCTCGACGTCGTCCGAGTACGTGACCTCGGGCTTGCGGCTCTCGGGGCGGTACACGTCGGCGCGAAACGTCGTGACCTCGAAGCGCTCGCCGTCCTTCTCGCACCCGACCGTCCCGAAACGCTGGCCCTGCAGCCACACCGCGTCGGCCCACGGCCGGACGACCGCTTCCACGACCTCCGGCCGCGCGTCGGTCGAGATGTCGACGTCGACGATGTCCCGGTCGAGCAACGCGTCGCGGACGCTGCCGCCGACGAGGAACGCGCGGTGACCCCGCGCCGCGAGCAGGCGCGCGAGCTGCTGCGTCGGCGCGTTGTCGACGAAGAAGCGCTCGAGCCGGGCGGGAACTGCGGTCACAGCCGCCCATTGTGGCGCGCGACCGGGAAATTACAGGCCTGCGGCGGCCTGTTCGGCGGCGAGCTCCATCGTGTGCTGCTCGATCATGAGCCGGAGGTCGTGCGGTGTCGTCGACGCCGCGATCGCCTCACGGAGGTCGATCGTGCCGTTGCGGTACAGCGCGAGCAGGCTCTGGTCGAACGTCTGCATCCCGTAGTACTCGCCCTCGGCGATGATCTCCTCGATCTCGTGCGTCTCGTCGGGGTTGACGATCTTGTCGAACACCCGGCCGGTCGACACCAGCACTTCGACCGCCGGTGCCCGGCCGCCGGCGCGGCGCTCGACGAGCCGCTGGCTGACGATGCCGCGCAGCGACGACGCGAGCGACATGCGGACCTGCCGCTGCTCGTGCGGCGGGAAGAAGTCGATGATGCGGTTGATCGAGTCGGTGGCACTGATGGTGTGCAGCGTGGAGAACACGAGGTGACCGGTCTCGGCCGCGGTCAGTGCCGTCTTGACCGTCTCGACGTCGCGCATCTCGCCGACGAGGATCACGTCGGGGTCCTGGCGGAGGACGCGCTTCAGCGCAGAATTGAAGTCGGCGGTGTCGGTGCCGACCTCGCGCTGGTTCACGATCGAGCACTTGTCGGCATGCAGGATCTCGATCGGGTCCTCGATCGTCACGATGTGCCGGTTGTAGTTGTCGTTGATGAAGTCGATCATCGAGCCGAGCGTCGTCGTCTTACCGGAGCCGGTCGGGCCGGTCACCAGGATGAGGCCGCGCTGGTGGTCGGTGAGCTTGCGGATGACCGGCGGGAGGCCGAGTGCCTCGAAGGTCGGGATGTCGCTCTGCACCCGCCGCAGCACGAGGCCGACCGAACCGCGCTGGCGCATCACGTTCACACGGAAGCGGCCGAGCCCGGAGACCGAGTACGCGAAGTCGGCTTCGGACGACGCGATGAATTCCTCGGCGCGCTGCTTCGGCATGATCGCGAACGCGATGCGCTCGGTCTCGACCGGCGAGACGGCCGGGATGTCGGTGCGGTCGAGGCGGCCGTCCACGCGGATGAACGGCGGCGAGCCGACCTTGATGTGGACGTCGGACGCCCCGCGGTCGCAGGCGTTGCGAAGAAGCTGATCAAGATCCAACACCGGCGCTGACCTCTTTCCCGGCAGACGGCTGACGTACCGACCGGACCCGCGTCCCCCTTCCGGGCGGCGCGACGCCACGGACTGACCCGTTCTCGATCGGCACGGACGGCCGCTCCCTGGAGCCGACGCCGGACGGATTTCGCGCGCGGCGGTCGAAATCGGACGCGCGATCAGACGGGCCGGGACCCGCCCCCGTCGTGGAGATCCCGGGCCGCCCGGACCACAGCACGACCAGGACCGTTCGAAGTCGCGGATTCCACGCGATTCGGACGGCCGAGCAGGGTGGAGACCGTCGCGGCCGTCGAGTCGCGAAGCGCATCGAGGTCGTACCCGCCCTCGAGGAACACGATCAGCCGCCGGGCCGGCGCCAGTTCTGCGACGCGTGCGGTGAGGTCGGCGTAGTCGCCCGCCGCGAGACCGAGGCCCGTGAGCGGGTCGGCCCGGTGCGCGTCGTAACCGGCGGAGATCAGGACCCACGTCGGCACGAACCGCTCGGCGGCGGGCGCGACCACGGTGTCGATCGCATCGAGGTACACATCGCCGGTCGCTCCGGCCGGCAGCGGGAAATTGATGGTCGCGCCGGCGCCCGCTCCGGCTCCCGTGTCGTCGAGCCGCCCGGTTCCCGGATACAGCGGCCATTCGTGCATCGACACGTACATCACCGAGCCGTCGGCGTAGAAGATGTCCTGGGTCCCGTTGCCGTGGTGCGCGTCCCAGTCGACAACGAGAACACGTTCTCCCCGCTCGCGCAGTGCGGCGGCGGTGACCGCCACGTTGTTGAGCAGGCAGAACCCCATCGCCCGTCCGGCGACGGCATGGTGCCCGGGCGGGCGCACCGCGCAGAATGCGAAGTCGCCCTCCTCGCGTTCGAGCGCGTCCACGGCCTCGAGACCGCTGCCGGCGGCGAGGAGCGCGGCATCCCAGGACGCGGCGTTCGCGCCCGTGTCGGCATCGAGGTTGCCGCCGCCGGCGGCGCAGAACCGCTCGAGGTGATCCAGGTACTCGTCCGTGTGCACCCGTTCGAGCTCGGCGCGGGTCGCCACGCGGGGGGCGAGCGAGCGCCGGGCCTCGGGCGGCGCTCCGAGCTCGAGACCCTCGAGCACGGCCCGCACGCGGGCCGGACGCTCGGGGTGGCTGCGGCCGGCGTCGTGGGCTTCGAACCGGGCGTCGGTTGCAACCAAGAGCACGTCACGAGGGTAACGAACAGGGGGCGAGCCCGGCTCTCGGTTGGCGCGATAACTACGCTCGCCGCCGGTGAAGGCGCAAAGAGCGCAGTCGTACCGATTCCGCGGGGGCGTGGCCCGGATCGCCGCGTGGCACGGCCGGGCGGACGTGGCGTCGCTCGCCTTCCACGGAACCGACACGCCGTCGGGCCGTTCGATGGAACGCCTGCTCGAACGACTCCAGCAGGCCGGATACCGCGAGGTGGTGACCAACGCGCTCGGCCCGTCCGCTTGTCTCCCGCTCGTCGACGCGGGATTCGCGGTCCGTGGGCGCCTGCACCTGTTGACGCACGATCTCGACGTCCTTCCGCCGGCTAGTGGGCTCACCCGGCGCGCCTCGCGCGCCGACCGCCCGGCTGTGCTCGCCGCCGACGCGGCCGCGTTCGACGAGTTCTGGCATTTCGACGCGGTCGCGCTGCAGGAAGCGGTACGAGCGACACCGCGCTCGCACATCCGCGTCACGACACCGCACGAGCCGGTCGGCTACGGCCTCTTCGGGCGGGCCGGGGCCGCGGGATACGTACAACGGCTCGCGGTCGCACCGCCCGCGCAAAACCGCGGACTGGGCCGCGCGCTCCTCGACGACGGGCTCCGCTGGCTGCGCGCGCGCGGCGCGCGGCGCGTCTACGTGAACACGCAAGAAGACAACGAACGCGCGCTCACGCTCTACCTGAACGCCGGTTTCACCCGACTGCCCGTGGGACTCAACGTCCTCGGCCGACAGCTGTGACGGTGTTGCGACGGCTCGCGGCCGTCGGCTTCGCGACGATCTTCGTGATCGCGTCCGCATCGGTCGCTCGCGGCCAGGAGACGACGACGTCGACTCCGTCGGAGCCGCCGCTGCCGATCGGACTGAGCTTGGTGAGCCAGAAGACGTGGGTGGGGCTGCGCGACGTCTTCACGATGCGGTTGCACATCGAAACGCCGGCGCTCGCGGCGAACCCGAATGCCGCCATCTCGGTGCAAACCCACCAGTCGGTCACCTCGCGCAGCGGCTTCGACGAAGCGATCGCGAATCAGGAGCTGGGCGGGACGCTCTCGACCGCGCAGATCCCGCTGTCGTCACTGCAACGGACGGGCTCGGACGACGTCGAGGTGACCCTCGGGCTCTCGGGTTCCGGTGTGCGCCCCACGATCTACGTCAGCCATCCCGGCGTGTACCCCGTCGAAGTCCAGCTGGTGAACACCGGCAAAGCGACGCGCTCGTTTGTCACCTGGCTCGTCGTCGTCGACACCGACGCCGACCGGGCGATCGAAAAGCCGCTGTCGGTCGCGTTCGTGCTGGCCGCCGTCGCGAACCCCATGGTGTTGCCCGACGGCTCCGACGATCCGCGCGTGGTCAAAGAGATGTCGCGCGGGGGAAGGCTCGACAAGGTCGCCGCCGTCCTCGGTCTCACGAACGGGTTCCGTTACTCGCTCGTCCTCGGACCCGAGACCGCGGTCGCGTGGAAGCGGCTCGCGGCGAAGAACGCGCGCGCCCGGGTCGGTTTCGAGCGTGTCCGGACGTCGGCGCTGCGCACGAGCACCGAAGTGCTGCCGACGACGTACGTCCCGATCGATCAGGCGTCCGTCATCGCCGCCGGGCTCGGCCAGTACCTGTCCGGGCAGTACTTGGCCGCGACCGCCGGCGTTCGCAACGCGCTCGGCCGGAATCCCTCGCCGGGCCCGACGCAAACCGCGTTCATCAACGCGGCCCCGACGAGCGACGCCGTCGTCAACCAACTCCGGCAGATGCTCGTCGACCGCGTGGGCCTGCGCGAGCAGGCTCTCATCCCGGTGACGCACGAGTTCTCTCCGGCCCAGGCGTTCGTTCTCGACACGACCGGCGGAGACTCGCGGGGCGTCGCGACCGCGCCGTTCGTCGAGGACCTGCTCTCCGGATCCGACCCGAGCGCCCTCCGGGCCCAGCGCGTCATCGCCGCGCTCGCGGAAGTGGCGTACGAGTCGCCTTCGATCGCCCGCGGGATCGTCGTCGCGCCGCCGGAGGCTTGGATCCCGGACGTGTCGATGATGCAGACGATCATCGGCGCGTTGAAGACCCTGCCTCTCGTGCAGCCTTCGACGCTCGACGACCTCTTCGGGCCGAACGGCGTGTCGACCGAGCAGTCGCTCGGCAACGACGTGCAGCGCCGACTCACGCCGGCGACGACGGCGCCGACGCCCGTCGACCCCGGCGAATACGAGGCGACGGCGAACCAGCTCGGCGCGTACAGCGACGTCGTGGGGGCGACCGACCCGGTGGTCGTGAGCGGCCGCGCCACTCTGCTCACGACCTTGTCGACGAACATCTCGCCCGAACGTGCGCATGCCGCGCTCGAGAAGATCAACGCCGAGATCCACTCGTTCACGTCGAGCGTCACCGCCGACGAGAAGCGCATCACGCTCACGTCGCGCCGCGCCGACGTGCCGTTGACGTTCGAGAACAACCTCCGACCCGCGCGGCCGGTCAAGGTGAGAGTCCATCTCGACAGCGCCAAGTTGTCGTTCCCCGAAGGCGCCGACCAGGAAGTGACGCTGAAGCCGGGCAGCAACACGATCCGCTTCAGTGTCGAGGCGCGCGCCTCCGGCACGTTCCCGATGATGATCAGCGTCACGTCACCCGACGGACAGCTCGCGTTCGGGCAACCCGTGCAGGTGTCGGTGCGGTCGGCCGTGTTCGGGGGCTGGGCCGTCGGCCTGACGATCGCCGCGCTGGTCTTCCTCGCCGGGTGGTGGGCGAACCACTTCCGCCGGACGCGCCGGCTCCGGCGGAACGCGGGGACGCCCGCGACACCGACTCCCGCGCCGACGCCGACCGCGTAGCGCCGGGAGCGGGGAACGATGAACGCCACCACTTCCGACCAGGGACGGGACCGCGCCGGGCTCGCGCGTTCGAGCGCGGCCGTCGCGGCCGGGACGCTCTTGTCTCGGCTCACGGGCCTCCTGCGCGTCATCGTGCTCGCGGCCGCGATCGGCAAGGCGACGCTCGCCGACACGTACAACCTCGCCAACCTGACGCCGAACATCGTCTACGAGCTGCTCGTCGGCGGCGTTCTCGCCGCGACCCTCGTTCCCGTCTTCGTCGAGCTCGTCACGCGCCGCTCGGAACGCTCGATCTCCGCGGTGTTCACGGTCACGCTCACCGCGCTGTCGATCTTCACCGCCGCGACGATGCTGCTCTCGCCGCTCGTCGCCCGGCTTTTCCTCGTCAACGAGCACGGGCCGACCCGTTCCGCGCAGCTGCACGTCCTCACGGTCTTGATCCTGTGCTTCGTCCCGCAGATGGTCTTCTACGGGTTCACCACGCTCGCGACCGCGCTGCTGAACGCCCGCGGCAAGTTCGTCGCGGCCGCCTTCGCACCCGCGCTCAACAACGTCGTCGTGATCGGCGCGTTGGTCCTGTTCGTGTTCGAATCGTCGGACCGTCACACCGTGATCAGTTCGGCCGCGGGCATCCGCAACGACCTCGGATTGCTCCTGATCCTCGGCCTGGGGACGACGGCGGGCATCGTCGCGATGGCGCTCGTCCTCGTGCCCGCAGTCGCCCGACTCTCGGTCAACCTTCGCTTCGTACTCGCGTGGCGCGACCCCGCGATCCTCCAGATCCTGCGGCTCTCCGGCTGGACCGCCGGGTACGTGATCACCAACCAGATCGCGCAGTTGTTCGTGCTCGTGCTCGCGAACAATTCCGCCGGCAACGTCTCCGCGTACGTGTACGCGTTCACGTTCTACGTCGTACCGCACGGCCTCTTGGCCGTCTCGATCATGACGACGATGATGCCGATCCTGGCGCGCCGCGCCCAGGAGGACGACATGCCGGGGCTACGGCGCGAGTTCGACCTCGGCCTGCGCTACATCGTCGTACTCGTCCTCCCCGCTTCCATCCTCTTCGCGGTGCTCGCGCAGCCGATGCTGGCGGTGATCGTGCGGCGGGAGTTCACGGCGCACGACGCGCTCGTCACCGCCGACACGTTGCAGGCCTTCGCGCTCAGCCTCGTCCCGTTCTCGGTGTACCTGTACGCGATGCGATCGTTCTATGCCCTGCAGGACACGCGCACGCCGTTCTTCCTCAACGCCTTCGAGAACGGCCTGAACATCGTGCTCGCGCTGCTGCTGTTCTCGCCGTTGGGCGTACAGGGCCTCGCGCTGGCCTGGACCGGGGCGTACACCGTGGCCGCCGTCGTCACCCTGTTCGTGTTGCGCCGGCGGATCGGTGGTGTTCCCGACCGGCCCGCGATCCGTTCCATGATCCGGGCCGCGGTCGCCGCCGGCTTGCTCGCGATCGTCGCGGCTCCGATCGCGGGCGCGATCGGACACACCTCACCCGTGCGCGCGTTCGCGGCAACGGTCCTCGCGGGCATCGCCGGCTCGGCCGTCTACCTGGTCGCTCTCGTCCTGATGCGCTCGGACGAGCTGTCGGCGCTCGTCGCGCTCGTCCGCCGTCGCGCCACGGCTCCTCCCGGCGTGTAACCATGGAGGGCGCGGCGGGATCGGAATCCCCGGCCCGTCGCACCGCTCGCCGACCCAGGAGGACGCATGCCCGTTCGCATCGTGACCGACAGTGCATGTGATCTCCCGGAGCCGGTGTGCGCCGATCTGGGAATCGCCGTCGTTCCGTTGACGATCCGATTCGGCGAGCGCGAGTTCGTCGACCGCCAAGAGCTGAGCGTCGACGCCTTCTGGCGCGAGCTCGAAGCGTCGTCGGTCCTCCCGGAGACCGCCGCCCCGTCGGTCGGCGCGTTCGAGGAGACGTTCCGGCGCCTGAGTGACGAGGGCGCGACGGGCATCGTCTGCGTGAACCTGTCCGCGCGGCTCTCGGCGACGATGCAGTCCGCACAGGTCGCGGCGAAGGCGCTCGACGGTGAGATCCCGATCGAGATCGTCGACTCGCAGAGCGCGTCGATGGGTATCGGCAATCTCGTGCTCCACGCCGCGCGCCGCGCCCGCGCCGGGGCATCCGTCGAGGAGATCGTCGCCGACATCGAAGCCCGCCGCGTCCACCAGCACGTCTTCGC